>Ga0123355_10000229_pt1 | contig 71226 bp, 65 predicted proteins | sample TergutEmb28metaG_3_FD_89872 | JGI IMG/M metagenome (GOLD analysis project Ga0123355, IMG submission 89872) | Embiratermes neotenicus P1 segment gut microbial communities from Petit-Saut dam, French Guiana - Emb289 P1 | ecosystem: Host-associated > Arthropoda: Insects > Digestive system > Gut ...
TATCAATGTAAGCACATGCCTTTCAGAGCCGGATATACACAGGGACGGAGCTACCGTTTATTGAAAGAGCCGGGTGAGAGCAGTGGTTACAAGAGAGGTGTCTCGCAACTTGTAAGCATTATATACTAAGTTGTCGGACAAAACCATATGACATAGTCCTAGGATTTTGTCAATTTATAAATTAGGTTGCCCTGATGATATAGTAAAAAGATGTCATGCGCCCTAAATAAACCCCTTACGATTATGAAACCGCAAAAACATCTTTCGCCCAAGGTCGAAGAAAATCACTGTAGATGCCAGCATAATCACAAGCCCCAATTCGCCAAAACTTAGCCCCGTGGTGCGGAAAACCGCGCCACCGTAGTAAATAAGCAAAATTTGTAATACCGAAACCGCCAGCATAATACCTATAAACATCTTGTTACGTCCGATATACGCCAAAATATTAAGCCGGTAAGTGCGCGCATTTAAGCTGTTAAACACCCCCGCAAATATAAACAGTGCGAAAAACGCCGTAAGAAAATACCCCTCGTTGCTGCGGAATGCCTCGAAGAAATACGGCACTTTGAAAAACGCTAAGCTAAGCAAAATGGTATAAAGCCCTGTTGTGGCAATTTGGTTGAACATGTAACGGTTGATAATCGGTTCGTCACGTCTTTTGGGGGCTTCTTTCATATACTCCTCCAAAGGAGTTTCTCCGGCGTAGGCAAGCCCGGCCAGCGTGTCCATTATCATGTTAATCCACAGCATTTGGATTATTGTAACCGGTACAGGTACGCCTATAAACGGCCCTATAACCGACACCCCCACCGCACAGAAGTTAATAGTCAACTGAAAAATCAAAAATTTGCGAATACTTTTGAAAATAGTCCGCCCGTAGAGTATGGATTTTACAATGGAAGCGAAATTGTTGTCCAGTATCACAATATCGCCGGCTTCCTTGGCAATTTCCGTGCCGTCACCCATGGCGAAGCCAACGTCTGCGCGCTTTAGTGCGGGAGCGTCGTTTACACCGTCGCCTGTCATACCCGCAACCAATCCCATTTCCTGGCTAAGCCGTACAAGACGGCCTTTGTCGGTGGGTAAAGCGCGGGCTACCACACGTAGTTTTGGCAGTAGCCGTTTAACTTCGGCGTCGTTTAGTTGGTTTAGTGCCGCGCTGGTTATTATCCCCGCTGTTTCGCCACGGGATACGAGGCCCAGTTTTGTGGCTATGTTAACCGCGGTGTCTCTGTTGTCGCCCGTTACCATTACCACTTGCACGCCCGCACCCATTACCTCGGCAACGGCTTTTTTTGCTTCCGGGCGAAGCTCGTCGCGTATGCCCACAAAACCAACCAGAAGCAGATTTTGCCGGGCGGCAGCATCCTTTTCGTTTGCGGCTTCGCACAGTGCCAAGAGACGAACACCGTCACGCGCTTGGGAAGCTATCGTTTCTTTCAGCACGGCGAGGTGGGAAAAAGCTATTTTTTCGCCCTGTTCGTTGTAGGCGTAGCGGCAGCCGGGTAGCAGGTTTTCCGGTGCGCCTTTTACAAAAACTCCACTCGTGTCACCGGATATTGCTGTCGCCGAAAATTTATCCTTCGAGTTAAAAGGCAAAGTAAAACCCTTTTGGCATAGTGGTAACTTTGGTGCGACGTTTTTCACGTATTCAAGCAACGCGCGGTCGGTAGAATTGCCGCCCACAGCTACGGTTTTCAGCTTTTTTGACACCAGTTGGGCAGAGTTGTTGTAAAATGCATTTAAAGCAACACGATTATAAAGTACGCCTTTAAACTTATCAGAGTTAACTACATGTCCTCCTGCTGTAATAAAAGTTGTAACCTCAAGCATTCCTTTGGTTAACGTACCTGTCTTGTCCGTGAACAAAATATTCAAACTGCCGCTGGTTTCTATCCCTACAAGCTTGCGCACCAGTACGTTATCTTTTAACATACGGCGCATGTTCGCGCTAAGCACCACGGTTATCATCATCGGCAGCCCTTCCGGTACTGCCATTACAATCACCGTTATGCCAAGCGTAACCGCCATCATCACATCGCCGAAAAATTGGGGAAAATCTAAAACATGCGCCATCATAAGATAGGTGTCAAACCCGTTTGCAAGTACCAGCGAGTTAAAAAGATTTGCCACAACCACAACTGCCGCCGCGCCGTATCCAAAGCGGCTTATAACTTTGGCAAGCTGCGTGAGCCGTGTTTTTAGTGGGCTTTCCACGGTGGCTTCCTGCACATCTGCGGCAAGCTGGCCGTAAAATGTGCCGTCACCTACGCGTGTTACAATCATTTGTCCTTCGCCCGCGCAGGCAATGCTCCCGCGGAATAGCCCCGACGGTGAAAGAAAGTCGCTATGGCTGCAATTGCCATTCGCAATCTTGCGAGCTTCCTTGGTCTCGCCATTTAGGGCAGACTGGTCCACATCTACTTCGCCTTGAACAAGCATCCCGTCCGCAGGTATTCTTTCCCCCGCGTTTATGTATACAATGTCCCCCACCACGATTTCATCAATGGCAAGCTCTATAATTTTGCTGTCGCGCCGTACGCGGCACTTCACATGGGCGGCTTCCTCGTTTAGTTTTTCAAATGCGGATTCGCTGCCGTATTCCGACAGTGTAGAAATAAGCGTGGCAAGCAACACCGCCACAGCAATGCCCGCAGATTCGTACCAGTTGGCATCTCGTAGCATAAGTAACAGATTAACGCCAAGTGCTATCATTAATATGCGAATGATAGGGTCACCAAAACTGGCTACATACCTTCCGAAAAAGCCCGCCTTTGCTTTTTTAGTTAAAGCGTTGCTGCCGTGCTGCCGTGCAGACGCTGCCGCTTGGGAAGTTGTCAAGCCGTTATGCGAAAGTCTTTTGTTTATCATGTCCCACTTCACCTCTTGGACATGTTTATGCGGGTGGGGTAGGGTGTAGAACGCATCGACAAACATTGCTATTTTTGTATGTTTTTGTGCAGCGTTACGCATTTTGGTACAAAAAAAGCCGTCTTGCGACGGGATAGTTGATGGAATTTTTAAATTTTTTGGCGGGAAAAGAAAATTGGCAATATTTAGCAAATTTATTGCCCGGCTTCTCAGTGTGCTATACTGCCAAAAATTTACAATAGTGTGAAAAAAGGCGAACTTTCTTTTTTCATCCAAATATTTTTGCCGTCGTCAGCGGCATGGAATTAGGAGTGTTAGCAATGACAATTTTATCTACAGAAATCCTGGAACTGCCTTTAGATGTCATACGTCCAAACCCATATCAACCACGCCGCATTTTTGACCAAAACGGGTTGGACGAGCTTGCCGCATCTATTAGAGCATATGGTGTGCTGCAGCCCATTAGTGTGCGGCGGTTGGGCAATACCAACTATGAGCTGGTAGCGGGAGAACGTCGCCTACGTGCAAGCCGTCTTGCGGGCGAGTACACAATACCCGCTATCTTGGTAGAAATTTCCGACACAGATTCTGCCGTGTTGGCCATTATCGAAAATTTGCAAAGGCGCGATTTGCATTTTTTTGAGGAAGCCGAGGGTTTTCGAAATTTAATCGGCGATTATGCTTTTACGCAGGAAGAACTGGCATCACGCATAGGCAAGAGCCAGTCGACCATTGCCAACAAACTGCGGCTACTTAGAATTTCGCGGCAATTGCAGAAAGAAATTATCGAAAACGAACTGTCGGAGCGACACGCGCGGGCGTTGCTTAAACTGGATTGCGAGGAAGACAGGGCGGAAGTCTTGCAAAAAGTTATCGCAAGCGGGTTGACGGTACGTAAAACGGAAGAACTTATCGATTCTATGGTTCTGCCCAAAATAAAGCCCAAAACCATCCCGTTTAAGACGTACATACAAGATATTCGCCTATTGACCAATTCTATCAAGGAAGACTTGGAGATGATGCGCAACTCCGGCATGGATACCAGGTTTGACATGCGAGAAACGGATACGGGATATGATATTCATATTGCACTTAGTTATGCGGCGGTTAAGAAGCACGGGGCGTAGAGTAGGGGATTTTACGGTGCAAAAAATTCTTATAAATCTTGCAGATTCATTAGGTCAAGATCGCGTTGCTTTCTGCGGCTGCCGCGGCACCCCGCGTAAATAAGCATCAGAATTGCTGTGGGGATATTCATCAATATAAGCATGAAAATTGCACGCGGGATGTAGGATTGCTGTGTTTGCATATGAACTGCGCGCTCTGCTTCTATTTCCGCAATTATTGCGGCTCTTTCGGCTTCCCGCTCATCTATTGCGGCATCCCATTCTTCAAGCCATTCGTCAGAGTAGTAGGTATCGTCCGGTCCTATCGGAGTGCGGGTGCCTACAATTACAACATCGTGCATTTCTACCGTAGAAACAGTACTATACGCAACCATACCAAACAGCATCAGCAGCGAAAACCCAAATGAAAGCAGCGGCATAATAAGCCCCGGCCACATGCTTTCTCTTTTCGACAAGAAAACTTGCAGCATGACTATACCGGTTATAATGCCACCTAGAAATACAAGAGAAAATAAGTACACAATAATACCTACACTAGACATTGATTTTCGCTCCAATCCGTTTGTACTCCGAAATAAGCATCTTTGCTGTGTCGAAGTCTATTTTGTCATTAACCACCAGCCGCTTTACAAACGCCACGTACGGCTCGTTGGAAATATCCTCGCTTATTTGTATCTTTTGAATGAGTTTATCCAGCCGTAGGCGCACGGTAGGGTAGGTGACATCGTATTGCCGCGCAATTTCCTTTAAAGACCCGGATGCTTTTAGGAATTTTTTTATGAAGATGATATCCTCGTCTTCGAGATTTATCATCCAGTCGGGTACGACTTCAATTGCCATGGTGGGTGTCTCCTTTGTGCTTTAATATTGTTAAGTGTATCATTTAATATTGTTGAAGTCAATGGTGGGGTTTTACTTTCCTTATTTAAAAACAAATGTCAAAAAAATTTCACTTCCAGCTCAATATTTACACGGGTTAACAAAAAAAAGAGCAATCCTTAACTCTTTTTGCACTAGTAAAAAAACAACTATTTATCATTATATGTGTGTGCCAGTCTTTCTACCATTAGGCTGTAGCATAGTTTTTTATTATACACCACCATCTAATTAAATAAGAGATTCAGTCTATCCAACAGATAAAACAAAATACGCTGCTGCTCTACAACAATTCTTGCCTCAAAAGCCATACCCAAACGAAGCGACGCTCCATTACCACGAGAATCGTAATAAACCTTGTCTGCGAGTTCTGCTTCTACAAGAAAGTATCCTATCATGCCTTGGTCTGCGGCAACATCTGTAGAAATTCTGGTAATCTGACCGGTTATTTCGCCAAACTCTCGACGAGGCATAGCAGCTATATCGAAGCGTACTATCATATCTTCAAATATATGCCCGATATCGTTATTACTAATAAATATAGTTGCATTTAATATATCTTCTCGTGTTGGGATAATCGACAGTATTTGTACTCCGCTCATTACAAAACCGCCATCGATAAGCTCTGTATGTACAGTTACTACTCCATCTGTTGGCGCACGAACCATCGAGTCGTTTATTTGTGCATTAATGCCGATTAAGCGAAGTTGTAATTCAGATATCTCCTGCTCTATTACACTAATTTGCCCAAATGTACGATTAGCTTCGCCAAGGCGCAGCATAGCGGCATCTCCTGCTTGGTAACCTACAAAAAACATAGATTCTTGTTGTAGCCTAATTTGCTCAATGCGTGAATTCATCTCCGTGACAGAAGCCTCTAGCATCATTGTCTGAGAGCTAATACCTGCTAAAGTGTTAACATGCAAAAGTTCTACTTGGTTCTGTAGTCGTGTCAACGTATTCTCTGCATTGCGAATTTCGTTATCTATACCAATTGCAAAATTAGTTTGATACTCAACAATACGAGCATGTGCTACATCCAACATGGTAGACGCAGCTTGACGCTCTACTAATGGAGCTGCGCCTACTTCGTATAAAACGGCATATGCATTGTAATTTGCGCTTGCCAATGCATAATTTTCTTTTAATTGTTCCAGTTGGAGCAGATGCTCCTCGTACATACTCCTGTATATGCTAACAACATAATAAGGAAAATTGTTAACTCCGGAGGCTATAGAGTCACGTATCATACTAAAACCATCCAGCGTAGCTTCTGCTGTTTTTATCTGGAAATTCAAATTTTCTATTTCCAAAGTATAGCTCAAATACTGATTATGATAGTGGTTGCGTACGTCCCTATTTCTACCGATTGTCGAAGACTGTCCAAAAAGAGCTGCACCTTGCGTAATAGAATTTTCAAAAGCCCTAAGCATTTCCAATTCGAAACGAGCATAGGCTATGGCGGTTGCAATTGCACTTTCATCTTCTTGTAAAATATTCAAGCGATTATTTGCACTGTGTTCTATTTCATCAATACTAACAATAAAACTATCAAAACGTGAGCTGGCTTCATGGTTGAAGCTATTTATCAAATTTGTACCCGCTTCGATAGAATCCTGAAACAGCTTCAAACTTTCCAATTCAAAGTCTAACTGAGCAAGTTGCTTAATTAACAATTCTCTATCATTTTCTAGGTGAAAAGTATCTATTACATATAAAATATCACCACGTTGTACACGTTGCCCTTCGTAAAAGAACACATTTGTTAGCTCCCCATTTATTGCATTAGTAACAACTGCTGTTGGAGCATTGGGGCGGATAATCCCATGAGCACGCACTACAACATCTAACCACCCCCAATATGCCCATATCAAAGCCACTATCACCAAGGCAAAAAGCCCATAGATAAAAATGGAGAAAAATAATCCCGGCTTTTTGTCATACATTTCTTTGCTTAGATTCATTTCTCGCATATCCATAATTATGGGTTTCATGCTATTCGCCTCCTAACGATTGCGTGCTTACAAGATTGTGGTACTGTCCTTTTAGTTTCAATAGTTCTTCGTGTGTTCCGGCTTCGGTTATTCGTCCTTTATCTAACAGATAAATCCTGTCACAACGCTTTATAGTGCTTAGCCGGTGAGCAATTATAAATGTAGTAATACCTTGGCTATATTCATCTATAGTTTTTTCTATAGCGCGTTCTGTAATGGAGTCCAAGTTACTCGTAGCTTCGTCTAATATCAAAATATCAGGCTTTTTAAGTATTGCACGAGTTATGGCCAGCCTTTGACGTTGTCCACCAGACAGATTTGCACCGTTTTCCTCCAGCATAGTTTCGTAGCGTAGAGGCAGAGCATTGATAAAATCATGAGCCCGTGTCATTTTTGCGGCCTCTAGTATGTGTTCCGGTTTAGCGTCAGGCAACCTAAGCGTTAGGTTTTCCATTATTGTACCGCTAAATAAGAAAGTCTCCTGTGGTACATAAGCAATACGTTCCCGCAGTGCCTCTATGCGTATGTCTTTGATATTTGTATGGTTTATTAATATTTCGCCTTTTTCGGCAGTGTATAAATTTAGAATCAGTTTTGCCAAAGTAGTTTTTCCACTTCCGCTTTCCCCTACAAAAGCTATCTTTTCTCCTTGGCGGACGATTAAGTTTATATCCTCAAGTACCAGTTTACGTGTTCCGTAGCGGAAAGATATGCCTTGCAATTCGATATCACCCTTTATGCTTTGTGGGCTTAGCTTATTTGCTTCATTGCCTTGCGCTTCCGGCTCGAGGTCAAGTATCTCACCAAGACGGTCTGCGGCTACTACCGCTGTCTGCATCATGGGTTGTAGGTTTATCAAATTTTTAACAGGATCCAGGAAATATACAAGCAATGCATTAAATGTGATTAGTTGCCCAATGGTTATGTTTCCGTTTAACACATTTACCGCACCAACCCAAAGTATTACAATTCCGCCAATGGCTTCAAGCAGCCCATTTAGTGAGCCTTGAAGGTTGGACACCCAGCTAAGTCTAAAAATACTGCTAAGCAGAGCTATAAATTTTTTTTCTGTTTTGATATTAGCTTCGCCTTCGGCTTTGTAAGCTTTGATTGTTTGTATACCGTTTAAGGATTCTACTAAATAAGATGTAAGCTCGGCATTATTTTCCATTAACTTTTGATTTAGCCGCCTATACCAGGCGTTAAAGCAAAACACAATTATGAAGTATAAAACTACAACTACTAACGAAACACCAAACATATAGGCATTTTGGTTGAACAAAATAATACCACCGGCTATTACCATAACAGTATCTATCATAATGGTAAGGGTTGCACCAGAAATTGCTTCACGCACATGGATTGCATCGTTAAAGCGAGCAACAATTTCGCCAACTTTACGAGTACCAAAAAAGTCCATTGGGAGCGAAAGTACGTGCCTATAGTACGAAAGCAACAGAGCTATGTCTAACTTTTGGCTAAGGTATAGCAGTAAATGCGAACGAAAAGAGTTTAGCAGTATTTGAAAAAATTTAAGCAATATAACACCGATAGAAATGATATGCAGAGTATTGTTAAGCCCCGCAGGTAGAACTTCGTCAAGTAGTATCCGGAAGTAAAACGCACCTAATATACCCAGCAATACAGAAATAACAGACGCAACAAACACATGTACGATTAGTTTTTTCTGGGGGAGTAGAAGATGAAAAAACCTGCGAAAGATACCTATGGTCTTGTCACCTTTTTCAAATGTAACACCGGGTACAACAAAAATAAGCACGCCACTCCACTGGTATTTTGGGACATCGTCTTCACGTAAGGGCTTGCCGTCTTTTTCTTCGCCAAAGAATTCGGCATGGGTTAATTTTACTATTCCTGCGCTGGGGTCGGCAATTATTACTTGTTTTTTTGTAATTTTATGTATAACAACGTAATGTAGCAAGTTGCCATCTACAACCATATGAGCTATGCAGGGCAATGGGAAGGGCGAAAGGAAGGCCTCCTTATCGCCCTTTACGGCCTTTGCAGAAAAGCCAAGTGCTTCTGCGGCTTTAACTATGCCGTAGACATTTGTGCCACGGGTGTCTGTGCCTGCGATTTCGCGGATTTGGGCTATTGGCAGCTTTAGACCATACTGTTTGGATATTGTGGCTAGGCAGGCTGCGCCGCAGTCGGTTATGTCATGTTGTTTTATGCAGTAGTAGCGCATGAAATATCAAATCCTTTGTTTTATGGTACCCCTATCCATTTAAGGATTTGATACGGCTTTCTGCCATTTTGTACACACTACCGCCAAATTATTGTAATAATCCACATACTCGCTAGGCATAAACTGATCTTTAACCAACTCAAAATATGAAAACGCCTTCTCAAAATTTCCACTTTCAAACAAAAAGTTCCCTATCAAAAAGTCAATATGGGCGTGTTCGCTATGAATACTGCCATACTGTACACTGTCATTGTGTTTTCGATATTCGATTAAATCGAAAAGTAATTTTCTGTTTTTTGATTTTAGTATCAGCATTTCTGCGAAAGTTTTATAATAGATTGTATTGCTGTATCCGGGATACAGTGCTTCCATACAGTCGGTGATTTTATTAAGTTTTTCTATTACAAGTTCACGCAATGCAAGTTTGGCCCATTCGTCTAATATGCCAAATGTATAGTCGGACGTTTTTAGGTTTTTGACCTCTATTCCTTCTTGAAGATTAATTAAAATAGCATTCGTAATGAGTGATTCTAACTCTTCATAAGGAAGAAGACCCTGCGCATCTCGTACATAGAAAAAAATCCACCTCAAATTCCCAGGTTCTTTATCTAGCATCAATTTATTTAATGTCATATTTCTCTCATGTTTGTTTTTTTGAGAGCGTATATTGTATGTATATCCGTCATGCATCAAAGTTATATTCACGGAAATAGACTGTGTTGTTTCCCAACTATTGTTCTTCCATATTCTTGCCTCTTCATGGACTACACCATAATATTTGATATCTGTATCCGTTTTAAAAATACGTTTAATGCCTATAGCACTGTTCTCATTTATGTCTCTTATTAACGGACAAAGTACCGTAGAATTAATATTATGCAACGATGATAATAACGCCAAAATACTTCGCAACTCATCTTTTGCACTAGGCAGATAATATTCATCTGCATCTATAAAAAATACCCATTTGGAAGTTACTTTCTCTAGTGCAAAGTTTCTTGCCTTCGCGAAATCATTTTCCCATTTTATGTTAAACATCTTTATTTTTGGTGTTTGAATATGTTCAATGATATCAAGGGTTTTATCTGTTGACCCTGTATCCACTATAATAATTTCGTCAAATACAGGAAGAATGCTTGTAATGCACCGTTCAATGCATCTCTCTTCATCTCTTGCGATTATAGCGGCAGAAATGGAAGAAAATGTTAGAGAAAAATACTTATTAATGAAGTTTACTGCATCATCCTTAGTATGCAGTTTATTTATAAGATAGTTGTAGTCATTACTCTCTGCAGAAAACTTAGGGGCAAACTCCAGAATTAAATCTAGTGTTTTTATCCAATTTTCTAATTTACGATAATCAACGCTTTCCCCAAACTTTCTTTCCAAGTCTGCCCTAAAGCGTTTCATAGGTTTTTGTTCAAACAATATATTGTGTATCTCCATGCTCTATTGTCTCCTGTCAGAAAAAATCTATCTTACCCATAAATATTCAAACAAGTCTGAGAATGGCCTATGTGTTGAATGTATCACATAAAACTGCTCTCTAGTCATCAATGGTCGCACTCTCTGTCTTTGAATATCAGAAGTGGGCTCTATGTAAAATATTCCATCACCTATCTTAACCACATTCCAAGTGTGCCGCCCTCCTGGTACAGTACCTATTACCATGTATGTATCTATACCAACACGTCTAGCCAAGGTGTTTAAAACTGTCGAAAAGCCTGCACACACACCCTCTCCTTCAATTAGGCTTAGTATACTACTTGAATCGAGGTGGCGATTTATGTCATCAAAAAAGGAACCTCCGGATGAGAATATTCTATCCATAACAGAGTCATACACCATATTGTCAACCATCCATTGCATGAAATATAAAATCGCTTCTTCTTGGTTCAAGTCTTCGGGCATATTGTTTATAATCTTTTCTATAATATTTTCGAGTTGCTCGTTAATTACATCATAGAATGATATGTCTGTAATTTCACTGAAGTGTACCATATCCGCAAGCACATCTCGATAAAGTTCTTCTAAAGACTCTTCCCAATCTTCTGGCAGTGGCTCCGGAGCTACCGATACTTCCCGTCTAAACACTTCTGTATCAACTATAAGAAGGAGTCTATAAATTATTGCTTCGGGATTTCTTTGTTCACTAGGTGGCGAGACCAATTCAAAATTATTATCAAAAGGCCATAAAAGTGCCAAATGCCAGTGCCTCTCCGAATCATATCTTAGTGCAGTCTCAATTCTGTAATAACTGCGAGCGGTTATGGGATAATACAATACAATCTCTCCACTAGCATACTGCTCCAACATACCGACAGCAGCATAGTAAATACGCCTTTCACTGTCCGTTAGCGCATTATAAAAATGCCGTGTTTCTATAGGCTGGAAAGTTACAGGGATATTTTCAATTTCAACAGGTTTCATAAATGCACGATGTTGTAAATGTTGTTGGATACCCATAGCCAATAAAATAGCAAAACATCCAAATATAATTAATTTTTTCTTCATTGATATTCTCCTTATGCTTAATATGTAGTTGTGCTATTCTGCTATTAGAGATGTAAGCGTTAACCTTGCAAAAATCTTATGTAAAGTTAACGCTTAGGCTCATTTAGTTATACAAATCCCAAGTTTCATTCATTTTTATTGATGCAGTTAAACCTTATTAAGCATGAGCTTTGTTCATGCATCAATAGATTATGGCCGTGGCGGCGGATTACACAACCCTGATGTATTATTACTTGGTGGACTTGGATGTAGTGACGTGGCACATCCAAAGTGAGTACCCACGCCTGTCCATAACGCTTGCGCACGATCCCAGGCAGATGGGCCTCCGCCATCAATTGACTGCATTTCGTCAAAGCCCAGCTCGCTTATTGTTGCATACAATAGTTCCTTAGATTTCATTATGAAACCTCCTTGTTGTTTTTTTGACGAGCAGATACTCGTCTATATGTGCTAAACCTAGCGTCTTCTGCTACTCTGCGGCCGTCAGGGCAACGATCATCGTTAGGTGATAGCTAAGTAGAAAATATTGTCTGTTGGCTATATCTATCAACAAGTTTCTAATATTACAAAAACATACATTTTTATCACAAACAGATTTTAACACATAAAAGGAATAGAAGTCAACATTAATAAGAATTATAGAAACTTAAAAAGTAGAGTCAAGCTCCCTACAATGGAACTATAGGGAGTGGTAGCCATGGTTGATTTGTTTGAAATGGGTGAGCGCATACGAATAGAGCGCAAACGACAGTTGTTGACGATTGAGCAATTAGCAGAAAAGGCAGCAATTTCTGAGAACTATCTAGGAAAAATAGAACGAGGAGCAGGAACGGCAAGCCTACAGACCATAAACAATATTTCACTTGCATTAAATATTAGTATTGATTATTTGTTGGGACGCACAGAAAGCAATACTGAATATAGATTTATAAGTAGCCTAATTGACATCAACAATCTGAACGATGAAAGTAAAGAAAAATTTATAGATTTTGTGAGCAATAACATAAAATATTTCAAATAACGTAAAAAGCGGCGTATAGCCGCCACATATTTACTTCAAGTAAAAACTCTAAAACAAAGGCACTCGCCAACCCATCAGTTTGATGGAAAGCAAGTGCCTATGTTCGTTTTGTATATGTTCTGCTTGCAAATATTAACGCTTTCCTAAATCCTTTACAACAATATCGGATTCGCCAGCGTAAACGCCAAAAGCCACTTTTGATTATAAATTCGTTCTATGCCTTGTTCGGCAGTTGTTACCGCAATACGTGCCTGTTCCAAGTCAAGTTGAGTAATACGCCCTACCGAATAATTGGCATATGCAGTCCTAAGCGAAGCTTTCGCCTGTGATAGATTTCTGTGCTGGGCATCCAATTGTGATGATAGCGCGTCCAAATCCCGATACGCTTGACGTATTGTAAATTCCATGGTTCGCATGGCCATGTTACGCTCTTGTACCGCGCGGTCGACAGCGTCTTGCAGTGCTATTCTTTCCCTAAGGTTTCTTATGTTTGCGTTATTTCCGGCAGGTTCGAGTGCGCGCCTGCGGTCGCTTGCAGAAATGAAGATATCTCTGTCGTTGCCTGTGTATGCCCGTCTTTCGGCTTTTGCACTGTCTATTGCAATTTGCAGTTGTCGGATTGTTTGGGTGCTTGTTACTTGTCTTTCTATGTGGCGGTTTGTAATTTCCGGAGTTTCCGGAATATCACGCTCAAATGTTATTATGGTATTTTGCGAAAGCGGCAGCCCAAGCATGTGGTTTATATTCTGGATTATGGTTTCGCGACTGCGTATTAAATCTGCCAATTGCATATGTCCTTGCAATATGCCGTGTTCTATGGCAAGTAAATCGTTCGCGCTTATAAAGCCTACTTGATAACTTGCAGTTGCATGGCGCAGGCGGTCATCTGCCAACTCCACGTTTAATTCTAAAATTTCTATCCCCATGTCAATTTCATGAAGAATAATCAAAATATTGCGAAGCGCGTAATCCATAGAAACTTCTATAATTTCTTGGTGCAGCCCGAGGTTTTCGATTTGACGTTCGATTTCATTAACAGCCAACCTAAGGTCATCAATGCTACCTCTAAGCAAGTTATTTAAAGAGTTCATTTCATTAACAATGGTACTGCGCTGCGATTGCATTCCAGCAATTTGAGTGTTCAAAGCTTGGGATGAAGTTAGCCCCGTCATTATTGCTTGAATATGGTCACCGACAGGTTCGTTATTTGCGGCACCGATTACAACTGCTTGCAAAGAAGCATCAATTTGTTGGCTAATCCCTTGCTGCGCGGCACTTGCCATAGCTATTGCCATATCCAGCTCAAGTAACGCACCACCAAGAGCATTCATAGCTTCGCCTCCGGTGTCGCCCCGTTCCAACCTGCGGAGTTGGTCTCTTAAATCACGCTCCTGCATTCGCATCACACGGATAACATCGTCTAAATCCTGCACGGCAAGCATTTCTGAAACCGCCAAATTCAAAGCGCGGTCGAGCGTGATTTCCACGTCACGGGCATACGCGTGTGTGGTTAGCATGATAGTCGCCATTAGTGTTATCATTAGGCTGTAGCATAGTTTTTTCATTATATATCCTCCCTTGTTGGAAACCGAAATTTACTCCGGTGTGTATGCGGCTATTTTCTGTTCTCGCCTTTCTTCCCTGCGCTTTCTGCGTGCGGCTCTTTTTTCCGGGTTGCCGTCAATTATCAAGTAAAACGTAGGCAGGAATAACAATGCCAATGCAGTGGAAGCCGTCAGCCCCCCAATTACCGTAACACCAAGCCCTTGCATCATATCATCGCCAAACCCGAGTGCCAGCGGAAGCATTGCCAGTACAGTAGTAAGCGTTATCATAAGTATCGGACGGAGCCTGTTGCGTCCCGCCAAAATTAATGCGTCTCTAAGGGGCATATTTTCGCGATAGCGGTTTGTTGTGTCTACAAAAAGGATTCCGTTATTAACAACCAATCCTATCAAAATCAGGAACCCGAGCATGGAAACCATGCTTATAGTAACCCCTGCAAGTACCATAAGAAGTAGCGAGCCTATAACCGCGAGGGGTACGCAAGTCATAACCATAAGCGAGTGACGGATAGACTCAAACTGGATAGCCATTACCATAAACACCAGCAAAATTGCGGTAATAATCGCAATTGCAAGGGCGGTAAGTTCGTCTGCCATCATTTCGTCTGCCATGCCTCGCCCAAGGTATACGCCTTGTGGCAACACAAGCTCTGCTACATCTCGTTGGATGTCACTTTGTGCTGTAAACCTTGCGGCTTCCGTTGGCACACCTGTAATGGTTACTGTATACAGTCCATTTTGTTTTACAATTGTTTGCGGCGTGTCTGTAAACTCTATCCGTGAAATATTAGACAAAGGAACCAACGCGCCCGTACCGCCCATTATCATCATATTTGCGATATCACTTACAGATTCGTATCGCCCGGCCGGGTATTCCACCCTTATGGCGTACCGCTGACCTGTTATGGTAATTTGCGCAGCTTCCGAACCATTTAACGCCGTAAACACGCTGCCCGTTACCATTTGCGGAGTAATGCCGTGGGACGCTGCCATCAACGGGTCAACCACAATTTCTGCCTGTGGGTTTGCCCTGTCAATTGTGGAGTTTACACGAATTATATCTGGGTGTTGGCTCATAAGTGCTTCCACCATTTCTGAACCGTCCCTTATGTCGTTTAGGGTTTCGCCTTCGAGAGTTATTTCAATACCATCGCCGCCAGGCATCCCCATTATACCACCCATTGACACGTTGATATCCGCGTTTAGCACATTGCGGGTTTCCAGCCGCCACTGTTCAACTACTTCGCTTGTATGCATACTGCGGTTAGAATACAAATGCGCCGTAATTCCTCCTGTTGTTAGCATGTAATGCGATACGTCAGGGTGAGCGGCTACAATTTCTTCGAGTTCCATTAGGATTTCGTCAATACTCTCCAAGTTAAGCCCCGGGCGGGTGGATATTCTTACATTTACAACGCCCTCGTCCATTGGCGGCATAAGCTCAAAATTCATAAATGTCATAAATAGAAAAACTGCTGCCACCATTATAGCCATTGTAATAGCCACAACGGTTATCTTTTTATTAAGAACCACACCAAGGAGTTTGGCATATCCATTTTCGATTTTTTTAAAAATTTTCGTAACCGGGGCATTGCTTCGTTCTATCGGCTTAAACTGTACAAAAAACAGCGGAACAAGTGACACCGCAGACAGTAACGAAGCTACCAGCGCGAAAACAATCGAGAAGCCAAGCGGCCCGAACATTTGCCCCGCCAACCCATCGACTACCGCAAGGGGAACGAAAACAACAACGGTTGTAAGGGTTACGGCAAAAATGGACAGCATCACAAATCTGGTGCCTTCTACGGCAGCTTCCGCAAAGGAACGCCCCTCTTTTTTTGCCTTGGAGCAGCTGTCTATAACAACAATGGCATTATCCACCATCATACCCACACCAATTACAAGACCGCTCATGGTAACGAGGTTTAAGGTATAGCCCATAAAGTCCATAAAAATGAAGGTAACAAGCAAGGATATTGGCATGGAACTTCCCACTATAAGAGACGCACGTATGTCGCCAAGGAATAAAAACAAGATTAGCATCGCCAAAACAACCGCCAAAACCAGCGTTTGGGCGACGGAGAATATTGCGTCCGCAATCATTTCGCTGTTATCGTTAACCACTACAATGGATATGTCGGGGCTGTTTGCCATTATTTGATTTATTACCCTTGTTACGTCTGCAGAAGTGGCGTTTGCACTTACGGCCTGCGGATTTTGTATGCTTATGCCAATTGTGTCGTTGCCGTCGTGGCGGCTTATTGATGTTGCGTCCATTGTAGAAATGAATACATTTGAAACGTCTGCGACACGTATTACATCGCCAGTTCTTAAAGTGATGGGGATACGGTTTATGGATTCCAAAGTTTGGTGCCGTACTTCGATACGCATGGCAAGGTTTATATCGCCGAATGCGGCTGTTCCGAGAGGTGCTGTATGACCCACGCCTCCTACGGCAGAAATTACATTGTGAATAGTGAGGCCATGTTCCCTAAGTAATTCTTCAATTATTTCTACACGTATGTAGTCCTCCCTGCCGCCTGAGACATCTACGCTGGCTACGGTTGACAGTCTTGAAAGCATTGGAACAATTTCGTCCTCTACATAGTGAAGCAGATTTTCCCTTGTTTCGGAATGCACGCTTAGGGTCATGGTGGGCATGGCAGTCATGTCAAGCATCATTATAATAGGAGACATTGCATCGCTCGGGAGGCGGTTTGTAATACCGTCTATTGCACGGCTTACATTGTTGTATGCCCGATCCATGTCGTAGCCATATTCGTATTGCATTAATATAAAAGACACATTATTTGAAGACTGGCTTGTGATGCTCCTGACTCCGCTTTGCGCACCAACCGCGTCCTTTATTACACCGGATACCAGTTGGTCGACATCTTCCGGGCCTGCACCCGGGTATACTGTGGAAATTACAAGCATTGGCATTTCCATCTCTGGGGTAAGTTCCTGCGGCATAGAAAAAATCGCCATGCCTCCAAAGATTATTACCGCGGAAATGATTATAATTGCGGCTATTGGGCGTTTTACTATTGTTTCTGTGAGTTTTATCATTTAAAGTTCCTATCTACGCATCTGTATCTAGCATTATCTAATTTCTATTTCCACACCATCTACCAATCTGGCACTCCATGTGCTTATTACTTGGCAGTTGGCGGTTACGCCGCTTATAATTTGTGCGTAAAATTCGTCAAATATGCCCAGTTCCACCGGAGTTCTTACGGCTAATCCGTTTGTTGCAATAAAAACATGAGCAATTCCTCTGTCGTGATGGATAGCGTTAAGCGGCAAAATTAGGACATCTGACGCGCTTTGTGCCTGTGCGAAAATTCTTACAGACATGCCGCTTATAAGGCTTACGGGTGGGTTTGGGATAGTAGCTGTTATGGCTATAAGTCCGCTCATGTCTACCGCAATTGCTATTTCTGTAATGGTTCCCGCAATTTCGGCACTACCGTCGTATAAGGTTATAGAACTGCCAACTTCCAATTGCTGTGCAGAGTGGCGCGGCACACGGAAAGTAGTTGACATGCTGTATTGGTCTGAGATTATAAATGCGGGAGCTTGTGGAGACGCGAAGCTGAATTCGTCTACATTGCGTGCCAATATAACGCCGCTTATCGGGGCGGTAACAGTTGCGTCGTTTAATCTGTCCTGTGTGGCGTTTAGATTTACCACAACTATATCACGGGCGGCCTGTGCTTGAGCCAACGCGTCTTGGGCACGTCGACGGTTTTCTGCCGGTGCTTGCTGGGTAGCGATTCGCTGCCCTTCAAGTGCCTGCGTGTGCCCTTGCTGTGCTTGTGCGTAGCCCAGTTCCGCCTGAGACAGACCTATTGTTGCCATTTCATAACCGCTTATGGCACGTTCCAGGCCGGCTTGCGCGTTTTGATAGCCGGCTTCTGCCTGTTCAAAGGCAACTCTTGATACCGCGCCTGCGTTAAAGAGCGTGGCAGTATCGTTTAAACTTTGGTATGCCATGTTGTACGCCATTTCGGCTTGTTCTATTCCGATTCGGGCCTGCTCAACATTTTGTTTGGCTTGGCTGATTCCCGCTTCTGCTTGGGCAATAGCCGCCGTCGCTTGGATAACGCCGCCATCTACAGAAAGACGCTGGCTTTGCATTGCGCTTCCATCCACCAGTTGCACACCTGTTTGTGCAGCGCGAACAGTTGCGTCCTGTACCGCAAGCTGAGCTTCCAATGCGGCTACGTTGGTAATTATGTCCGCCGCATCTATGGTAAATAGTACATCACCTGCTTGAACGGTATCGCCTACGCCTACATAAACAGATACTACTTCGCCCGGGATTCTTGGAATAACAGCTACTTGCTGGTTAGGTTCCATTATGCCTATATATTCACCCATTACGGTTATGTTACCTGTTTCCGGCGAGATGGTGCTTACCACTACGCTGTTGGTGGTTACTATAGCGTCTACAACTTCGCCGTTTGAACATGCTGCCAGCACCGCTGACGCAAGTATGGTCATGATAATGAATAGTTTTTTCATAATACCTTCCTTCTGTCATAGAGAAAATAACTTTATATAACACCAACGCAGAAATTGTATGTATCGTGCCGGTGTGTGTGAATGTCTGGCGTTGTTGGAGTATTACATTATACTAAGATTCTATCATTATTTGAAGGAATAATTCAAGGAACAAACTGTGAATAAACTGTGAATAAACAACAGCAAATAAGCCACAATAAAAAACCAACAAAAATACTCGTAAAATTCTACTAAAATTTAGCAAATGATACAAAACAAGAAAAAAAATTCAAAATTATATTGACATATAAATGACATAATCTTAGAATTAGTGCAAATCTTACATATTTGAGGTGGCGTAGAATGCAACAGCTCAACAAAAATACTCCGTTGCAGGAGCATAAGGATTCTAAAGTTTTGGAAATCGGTTTCCAAAATAAAGAATTGAAGGAGAAAATTCTTCAATTCGGTGAAGGCAATTTTTTACGCGCATTCGTTGACATGTTTGTAGATGAGTTAAACGAGAAGGGGCTATTCGACGGCAGTATAGTAATTGTCCCGCCCATACCCCAAACAGCCGCGTCAGTAGATACGATAAATGCTCAAAATGGGCATTACACAGTTGTTTTGCGTGGGCTGGAGAATGGCCGCCCCGTCACACGTAAGCGTGTAGTTACAAGTGTTAGCCGCGCGATAAACATTCACAAAGATTTTGACCAGTACATAGACGCCATAAAAAATCCACATTTGCGCTTTATAGTATCCAACACTACAGAGGCCGGTATTGTTTTTGTGGAAACCGATAAACCAGCCGAAGATGAGCTCCCTGCCAATTTCCCCGCAAAAATAACCGCGTTATTGTATGAGCGTTACAAGCAATTTCAGGGTGCCGCGGACAAGGGCTTTATTTTCATCCCATGCGAACTGATAGACAACAACGGTTCTAATCTAAAAGAATTCGTCCTGCAACATGCACACAACTGGCAGCTGCCGCAGGATTTTATCAATTGGATAAACGAAAGCAACCACTTCACAAACACCTTGGTTGACAGAATAGTCACGGGCTATCCAAAGGATGAAGCGGAAGAATTCGCTCAAATTTTAGGTTATCGCGACGAGTTGCTGGTAACAGGTGAGATTTTCCACTTCTTTGCCATAGAAGCAAGCGAGTACGCCGCAAAAGAAATAAACGAGACCCTCCCGTTCCAAAAAGCAGGACTTAACGTTGTGCTTACAGATGATGCAACCCCATACAAGCTACGTAAAGTGCGTATACTAAACGGTGCGCACACCATGTCCGTTTTGGCGGCGTTTTTGTACGGCATTGAAACGGTGGGCAGAATGATAGATAACCCGCTTTTTGAGGATTTCTTACGCAAGGGCATATATAGTGAAGTTATTCCCGCACTGCTAGGCCATGACGGCATAGACGAGAAAGACCTGCTGTCCTTTGCCGATTCCGTTTTTGACCGTTTTGCAAACCCTTACATCAAGCATTATTTGCTCAGTATTTCACTTAATAGTGTATCCAAGTTTAAAGCGCGGGTACTGCCATCTATTTTGGATTTCCATAAAAAAACAGGAGAACTCCCAAAAGCGTTAACATTCTCCCTTGCCGCGCTTTTGGCGTTTTACAAAGGCAAGGAAATAAGGGATGGTGCGTTGATAGGTTATCGTGTTAAGGACGAGTACAAAATATCCGACGACATCGAGGTGCTGGAATTCTTCCAAGCCGCATGGCAGGAAAATAGGATAGCCCCTTTGACGCAAGCTGCATTATCCAACACGGATTTCTGGGGTATGGATCTTACAACCATCCCTGGGCTTGTAGAAAAGATAGAAGATCATCTGCATGGCATTTCGGCAGGTGGAATAGACCTTGAACTGAGGGCAACTTTGGATTATAAAGATTGAGGCAGGTGCAGGAATATGAAAAATTCTATAAAAATCAACCCTGTTGACAATGTGGCCGTGACACTTGAACACATCAAGCAAGGTGAACAGACTCTAAACATTGAGGCCGCAAACGACATACCTGTAGGCCACAAAATAGCTTTGTATCCTATCGCGCTTGGCGAAAACGTAATAAAATACGGCAACCCCATAGGCCATGCCACTACAGCCATTCAAGCGGGCGAACATGTACACAGCCACAACATAAAAACCAACCTGAGCGGCATAGAAGAATACACATATGTACCCGAAAAAGTAGAAACACAGGCAGTAACGAAACAAGCCACCTTTATGGGATACAACCGCGCAGACGGGCAAGTTGGCATCCGTAACGAAATATGGATTGTAAATACGGTTGGCTGTGTGAACAAAACCGCCGAGATAATAGCCAGCCAAGCGAAAGCAAAGCACAGCGGCAAAACCGACGGTATATTTACATTCGTACACCCATACGGCTGCTCCCAACTTGGTGACGACCACAGCTTCACCCAACAAATCCTAAAAGGTATGGTAAACCACCCCAATGCCGCGGGTATATTAGTGCTGGGGCTGGGCTGCGAAAATAACCACATCGACGAGTTTAAAAAAGTGCTGGGAACATGGGACGACAATCGTGTGAAATTCCTAAGTACCCAAGATGTAGATGACGAAATTACCGAAGCGTTAAAAATAATCGACGAACTGGTAGCACATGCAGGTACATATAAAAGAGAAGAAATCCCCGTGGGCAGGCTGGTGTTGGGCCTTAAATGCGGCGGCTCGGACGGATTTTCAGGCATAACGGCAAATGTGCTGGTTGGTAGTGTATCCGACCGTATTATAGCCGAAGGCGGTACATGCTTGTTAACGGAAGTACCCGAGATGTTCGGCGCGGAAACGTTACTTATGAACCGTGCAAAGGATAGCGGTATTTTTGACAAAACAGTCGCGCTTATAAATGACTTCAAGCGATATTTTATGCGGTACAACCAAGAAATTTATGAGAACCCTTCGCCGGGCAATAAAGAGGGCGGGATAACCACTTTGGAGGAAAAGTCCCTCGGGTGTACTCAAAAGGGCGGCAATAGCCAGGTAACGGATGTATTAGATTATGGCGAAACCGTGAAAATCCCGGGGCTTAACCTACTGCAAGGCCCGGGCAATGATATAGTGGCGGTAACAAACCTGATGGCGGCCGGTGCGCATATAGTCCTGTTTACCACAGGGCGTGGAACGCCGCTGGGCGCACCTGTGCCTACAGTGAAAATATCCAGCAATACGCCGCTGTCCGTAACAAAAAAACATTGGATAGATTTTGACGCGGGGCAATTGCTGGACGACGTTTCTCTCGGCGACCTGACGGAAGAATTCTTAAACTACATCGTAGATCTTGCAAGCGGCACGATTTTGGCAAAAAATGAGGTAACCGGCTATAGGGAAATTTCGATATTTAAAGATGGCGTAACGCTGTAACTCAACCAGTTTCCAAAGCAACAAGGAAAATATAGTTGTTCATTTCAAAACTGAACGACCAAGCAAAACAAAAAAAGGAGAGAATCAGAAATGAAAAAAGTACTTCTTATCACGATTATTCTAATCGTGGGTATGCTGACATTTACAGCATGTGGCAACAACCAGGGCGGAGCAGGAACCGAACAAGTGCCGCCTCCACCACCGCCTCCACCCCCACCACCTCCACCACCGCCTCCGGCAGATCCCGTAGACGAAGTAGAAGAGGGGCCTTGGACACCCGACAACATGGGTCCGGCTACCATCCGTATGGCATGGTGGGGCGGTCAATCCCGTCACGATGCTGTAAACGCGGCACTCGAATTGTTTATGGACAGATATCCGCATATTACGGTTGTGCCTGAGTATGGCGCATTCGGCGGCTATTTGGAAGCACTCGTTGTTATGTTGGCAGACGGCTCAGAGCCGGATGTATTTCAGTCCAACTATGCTTGGGTACACATGCTTGACGATGGCAACAACCCATACATGAACCTATGGGATTGGGCTCACATCATCGATTTGGGCGAATGGTCTGACGCGTTGCTTGCCCGCGCTACCACCGCAGACGGTCAACTTGCAGGCGTACCTCATGGTATAACCGGTCGCGTAATTATCTACTGTCAAGAAATGCTTGCGGAACAAGGCTTGAGCAGCTTCCCCGCAACATTTGACGAGTGGATAGCACTTGGCGAAGCCGTAACAGCAGGTAACACGGCACTTGACACAGAAGGCAATAACTATGCGTTCTGGCCTATTGGCGCACCGAGTAACGACTTATCAATGGATATTATTATCATGACCATGCTTATCAACCACTTTGGCGTAAACCTGGAAGCAAACGGCCAAATCCAACCCACCATCGAGCAAGTTGAATATGTATTCAACATCCTTGAGCGTATGATGGAAGTGGGTCTGATACCAACACACGAGCAACAAGAAGGCGTTACAGACGCATTCAATCCTGTGTGGATGGAAGGCCGTGGCGGTAGCGTATTTGAATGGGTAGGAAACATCCACCTTGCAGGAGGCGCGTTTATGGATAACGACCCGGACGCGGGTATTGTTGAAGGTCTTGGCGTGGCACTGCTTCCGGCTGTTGCCCCTGGTGGTTCTCGCCTGTCCATGCAGCGTCCATCTATAGTACACGCTGTAGGACGCAGCACAGAGCATCCCGAACTTGCTGTATATCTGCTTAACTGGCTGTACACCGACGAAGAAGCTCTTACTCTAATCTTCGATCAATTTGGTATCCCGCTAAGCAGCACGGCAGACAGACTGTTCCAAGAACAAGGCGGAGCATGGGGCTTGATGTTGGAAGGATTCGACTTGCTTGAAGCAAACGAAGCCATAATGTGCGCATTCTTTGAAGACGGCCGCCTTCGTCCACATCGTCTTAACACTATCGAGAATTTCCGTAACGGTAGCATTGACGCAGCCGAAGCTGCCCGTCAATGGGTAGAGTACCAGCAATACGGGCTCGACAACTAATATAATCAATAATCAAAGGGGTACGCCGCCATGGCCAAAAAGCGTCGCTTCAAGTTTAACCGTTCCAAACTGACACCCTATATTCTCCTGCTTCCGTGGTTTATTGGAATAGGACTTTTTCGGGTGTATCCTATCCTTATATCGTTCTGGTACAGCCTTCATGATGTTAACTTGCTGGGCGAGGGCGGTATCACGACAACGTGGGTAGGGTTTGATAATTTCTACGCGCTATTGTTTCGCGGCGGGCCTACTACCACTCATTTTTTCCAATCGGTTCAGGCGACCCTGTTCTATGTAATACTTGGAACGCCGGCAGTGCTTGTAGTTGCGTTTTTTGTGGCGTTCATATTGAACTTCAAACTCAAAGGTGTAAATCTTTTTAGAACGGCTTATTACATTCCCTCCATTCTTGGGGGGAATGTGGCCGTGTCCATTGTCTGGCGTGAGCTTTTTTCCAGCCATGGCCCAGTTAACGCTGTGCTTGGTATCTTTGGTGTGGAGCCGTTTTCGTGGCTTACGCATTCTACTTTCGCGCCGCTTTCGCTTGTATTTTTGTCGGCGTGGCAGTTTGGTTCTGTCATGCTTATTTTCCTTGCCGCGCTGCAAAATGTTTCGCCTACTCTGTATGAGGCGGCAAGCATAGACGGTGCGCGCAAGTGGCGGCAGCTTTTTTCTATTACGTTGCCGATAATCTCGCCGGTACTTCTGTTTAACACAGTTAACGTACTGGTACGTCATTTTCAGGCTTTTAACGAGGGCTTCCTTATAACAAACCGCGGCCCCAGCCGCGCAACTGAATTTTTGAACATAATGATATATGACTTTGCGTTTTTGCGTATGGAATTTGGGCTGGCCTCGGCTATCACATTATTGCTTTTGGCCGCCATTAGCCTCCTTACCATGATACTGTTTTTCTCATCCAAGTATTGGGTGCATTATAACGATTAGGGGGCTATGATATGAATAAGACAAATATAAACGCCATAGCGCGTTATATGATATTAATCGCAGTGGGATTGGTGCTTATCTACCCGCTGTTGTGGATGGTTGGTTCTTCTTTCAAGTACAACCAGGACATTTTTGGAAGTTTAGCGATACTGCCGCCGGAAGGGCGTTGGCGTTTTGACCATTTCGAGGCCGCATGGCAGCTTTCTACCACCCGTAACATGATGTTTTACTATATGAATACCCTTCGCTTCCTTATACCGCGTGTGGTGGGTACTGTTATTTCCTGTACGGTAGTCGCTTTTGCCATTGGGCGTTTCACTTTTCCGGGAAAGAAAATCATTTTTACTATAGTGCTTGTCACGCTTCTTATGCCGGAATTGGCGTTTCGTATCCCCGTATTTTTGCTGTACAGCCAACTGGGTTTGGTTAATACATTTGCGTCGCTGTACTTGCACGATTTTTTCGGTGTTAATTCATTCTTCGTGTTTATGATAATCCAGTTTATGCGCACAATCCCACGGGAACTTGACGAAGCAAGCGTTATTGACGGTTGCGGACCGTTGCGTACACTTATACACATTTTAGTGCCTGTGCTACGGCCGATTATCATTACTGTAGGCTTGCTCACTTTCATGTGGGGTATGAATGACTTCCAAGGGCCGCTAATCTTCTTGCGTTCGCCGGAAAATAACGTGTTGGCTCAGGGGCTTGCAAATCTTATACAAGTATATGAAGAAGTTCCGCAGTTTGGTCGCAGTTTTGCGGCGGCACTGATGGGCATGATACCTACTATTGCGATATTCTTCATGTGTAGCCGCTACTTTGTAGAAGGCGTGACAAATACCGGCGGGAAGGAGTAAACATATGGACCAGCGAATTGTGAAACCTATATTCTGGCCGGTGCTTTTGCTTAGCTGCGCGGCATTGTCAGTTACGACGTTTTTCCTTATAGGCGGCATGGTATCCAGCCGCGGGGAGGATTATTTTATCTCGGCAGTGGTGGGATTTATTCTTTTCTTGATTGCGCGCACTGTGCAAAACAATGTGTCAGAACCTCCTAAAACGGCCATCTTTTTGATGTTTTTTGTTATGGTACTTGTGGCGGTGGTAGTGATTTTTGTGATGAATAACGCCTTGGTGCATACCGGTCATGTTAATTTTGCGGCGTTTGAGGGGCATAGGCTGCACAGTGGCTTGGCGTATATGCCGCGGGGTGTGCGTTGGCTCGGGCATTATCGCGAATGGGCTTCTAGCCTGACGGCCGCCGGGTTTACACTTACCGGGTTGTATGTTGCGCTGCATCGCGCTGTTTATCTTTCGTATGGTATTATAGCTGGGGTGGTGTTTATCGGATTGCAGGCGGCTACTTGCGCGCTGCTGTTTATTGGTACGAATCCTAAGAAGAAGAGTTTTAGGCATTAATTTTAGATATTAAAATGCAAAGGGAGTTGCAATATGCTGTTCCGTCGTGTGTTAGCCAATTTTGTGGATGTGTTTATCTTTGTGGCTGTCATTGTTGCGGTTTTCATATTTGTGCTTCCTTTTTTTATTCCCATTCCGGAAGGGGAGGAAATGGGCATTGGATGGGCGATTTTCGCGCTTACTGGTGTGTTGGGATTTACTTTTGCGGTGCAATGGCCTTTTTATTTGAATAACCAGACAGTGGGCAAGGCGTTTTTTCGCTTGCGTATTAGGAGTACGAATGATGCGCGGACTCTTACACCTACAATAATTCTCCACCGGGAATTGTTTGCCAAGGTTTTTACGATGTATTTTATGTGCTTGCCTTTGTTGTGGAATGGTGTTGGGTTTCATGATATCGCTTGTGAGACGGAAGTGGAAGTGTATTGATACAGTTTTCGGTTTTAACAATTTCAGTTGCCTAGTGACACTAGTCAACTGAAACGGAATAACCGATAACGAATTTATATTTTGGGAAGATGTTTTGTATGGATAAGTCAGAAAAGAAAAAATTGCAAAAGGAATATAAAGAAAAGCAAAAGCAAGCATTTTACGATTCATTGCCCATGTCAAAAGAGCTATTTCAACAGCTATTCGATTTCTTGGACGAAAAACTTGCGAGCGACAACCCTTGCTCTCATAATCTTTCGCTAACCACAGGGTTTTTGAGCAATAACAATATTCCGATAGAATCGGTGATATCATTTCTGGAAGAACACGGTGGCTATTGCGATTGTGAAGTTTTATACAACGTCGAGGAAAACTTCCGAGACGACGCAATTTTTTAATCCATGTTAGAACCCATATGATGGATTTGAAATATATCTTAACTTTCAACTGGTGACTCACAGTCACCAGTTGAAAATTAACCAAAGGAGACACTCAAAATGGAAAAGATTATTAATTTTGTAGACGGCCTACTGGCACGTTCCACCCCACAAGCCCCTGCATGGAACGTAGAAGCCGCCTTAGAAGGCAAAAAACCAAAATGGAATTACATAGACGGCTGCATGATAAAGGCTGTATTGGATTTGCACTATGCCACAGGGGATAAGAAGTATTTCGATTTCGCCAAAAATTTTATAGATTTTTACGTGGATGAAAACGGCGGGATTTTGGGTTATAGAGTAGAAGAGTACAACTGTGATAACATAAACATGGGTAAGGTTTTGTTCGACTTGTATCGTGCAACAGAGGACGAAAAGTACAAAAAGGCGATTATGCTATTGCATTCCCAGCTTATTACTCATCCACGTATAAATGCGGGCAACTTTTGGCACAAGAAAATATATCCGAACCAAGTTTGGCTTGACGGTTTATACATGGTGCAGCCGTTTTACATGGATTATGAATTGTTGTTCGGCGGCAAAAAAAACTTATCGGATATAATGGCGCAGTTTGAAAACGTGTACAATATAATGCGAGACACGCAGACAGGGCTGTTCTATCACGGTTATGACGAGTCCCGTCAAATGTTCTGGGCGGATAAAGAAACCGGGTTAAGTAAAAACTTCTGGACACGTTCCATTGGCTGGTATATGATGGCGTTGGTGGATACTGCGGAGAAGTTGAGTGTCAGGGGGACGGTTCTCTTGACACGCGGAGAAGTTGAGTGTCAAGAGAATCGTCCCCTTGACACACTGGCGATACATTTAGCGGAGACTGCAAATGCACTGTTGAAAGTAGCTGACCCGTTAACGAAACTATTTTACCAAGTGATAAACCAACCAAATCGCGAAGGTAATTACCTGGAAACCAGCGGTTCTTGCGCAATTGCGTATTCTTTTATGAAAGGCGCGCGGTTGGGATATCTACCCAAGAGCTATTTCGACCATGGAAAAGAAATTTTCGATGGGGTAGTAAAGCATAAATTGGGTGGCAGTCCCGACACCGCCTTCACCCTAAAAGACATCTGCCTTGTGGCAGGTCTTGGCGGAATGCCGGGCAAAGGAGACTACCAACCAAGAGACGGCACGTACGAATACTATATTTCCGAACCACGTGTAGACAACGACGCTAAAGGCGTTGCACCATTTTTATTTGCGTATTGCGAGATTGTGCGGAATGAGCATTTGTAATTCAAAAACCAAGTGGTTACTCACAGTACCCACTTGAAAAAATCAAATCGACAGGAATTCTTCTAATGCTCCCAAACCACTTAAACACGAAAGGAAGACAAATGTGAAAAATAAATTTCATGAAACCATTTGTGACGAAGGCATGTCTAAAAAAATGAAAATAGGTGTACGCGCTCACGACTTTGGGCGGCAAGCTGCAATATCTCTTGCTACCAATATAAAGGAAGCAGGCTTCGACTGCGTTCAGCTTGCTCCTGCCAAAGCGATAGAGGGCATCAACAGTTTTGCGGATATAACAGACAACCACTTGGAAATAATCCGCGAAGCATTCAACCGCACCGACGTAGAAATAACCGTTCTCGGCTGCTATATCGAACCATCTCTCCCAGATAAGGCAGAACGCTTAAACAACGTCGAAATCTTTAAAACAAACCTAACCAACGCAAAAAAGTTGGGCGTAAAAATAGTAGGAACAGAAACTACAGGCATGGACATCACTACCCCTGCGGCAGAACGTGAAAAAATATTCGCCCTGCTAAAAGACAGCGTTATGCGTATGGTGGAGCAAGCAGAAAAAGAAAATGTTATCATAGGTATTGAGCCGGTAGCGGAGCATACCCTAAACACCCCGGAGCTGACACGGCGGCTGCTGGATGAAATCAATTCCGACAAGCTAAAAGTAATATTCGACCCGGTAAACCTGCTCCTGCCCTGCAATATCCACACCCAAGACGAAATATTCCGCAACATGTTCACCTTGCTTGGCGAGGACATTGTGGCAATCCACATCAAAGACATCGTGATAGAAAACAACCAAAAAGCATGGCGCAACATAGGTACAGGCGTGGTCAACTATCCCCTAATTTTCGACTGGCTGCGCAAGCACAAGCCCGGAATCCACATCCTGCGTGAAGACGCAAAGCTCGACAGCTACAAAGAGGACATCACAGCTATGACAAACTTCGCGAACGGAATATACAAATGAAGCCCGAACATATAACCATAGATGTGGTTTCACAAATGGCGGGAGTATCGAAAACCACGGTTTCGCGCTACTTGAACCAAAAGTACGAACATATGTCCGAAAAAACCAAAACTAAAATAAAAAACGTCATAGAAGAACTGGATTTTCGCCCAAACTTAATCGCCCGCAACCTAAAATCTCAAAAAACCAACCTGATAGGCGTGATAGTCTCCGACATAACAAACCCCGTTACCGTACGCCTAATCAAAGGCGTAATCGACCAATGCACCATGGAAGGCTATCAGGTAATAATCGCGAGCAGTGACGAGGATGTTTCCAAGGAAAAGGAATATATCTACTCCATGGTGGACAGGCAGGTGGAAGGGCTTGTAATAAACGTGGTCAACTACAACGAATTGGGCGCGCTTGAAAATTTAGGTGAAAAAGGCGTCAAAATCGTTCTTGCGGATCGTACGGCAAATAAGCCGATTTTTGACATGGTGACAACAGACAACTACGAAATGACCAAGGACGTCATAAATTCTCTTTACAACATGGGGTTTGAAGTGGTAGCCTTGTTCTCGTCAGACTTACTGAGAAGTAACGTGCGCTTAGCAAGATACAGTGGTTTTTTAAACCAGTCTGCTGCGCATGTACCGGCACCCGAAGACTTGACATATGTTTTTTCCGAAGACAGCGAAGAGGAATATAAAAATGCTCTGGCGGATTTCGTGGATAAGCACAAGGGGAGAAGAGTGGCAGTTTTTGCAGCAACGCCCATGGCACTTCTGTATGTGCTTGGCGCGGCAAACGAACTTGGTTTGCAAATCCCCGGAGATATTGGCGTATGCGGATATGACAACCTGCACTGGACAAAGCTAATTGGTGGTGGCATATCAGTGGTAGAGCAGCCGTTTTACGAAGTTGGTGTGGAAAGCGCGAAAATGCTGATGCAACGCATAAGAGGCGAAGCGGACAACGGCCCCAGGTATATAGAATTGAAGTCCAAACTTATACTAAGAAATTCTACAAATATTTAGCCAAACAACTTGCTGCTATGCAGCAGATAATAAATTTAAGGAGTGTTTCAAATGCTAAACGTAAAACCGCAAGAAAGCTGTATGTTCGACCAAATCTCTTTGGGTGAAGTAATGCTTCGCCTTGACCCGGGCGAAGGGCGTATTCGCACCACTCGTAAGTTTACTGCATGGGAAGGCGGCGGCGAATACAACGTAGCACGCGGTCTGCGTCGTTGTTTCAAGCTAAAAACAGCTGTGGTAACAGCTTTTGCCGACAACGAAATCGGATATCTTATCGAAGATTTCATCCTGCAAGGTGGCGTGGATACCCGCTTTATCAAATGGGTGCCATACGACGGCATCGGACGTAACGCCCGCAATGGCTTAAACTTTACCGAGCGTGGTTTTGGCGTACGCGGCGCAATAGGCGTTAGCGACCGTGCCAACACAGCCGCCGCCAACATGAAGCCCGGCGACATAGATTGGGATTATATCTTTGGTACATGCGGCGCGCGCTGGTTCCACACGGGCGGTATTTTTGCGGCGTTGTCGGAAACATCCGCGCAGGTGGCACTGGAGGCCGCCAAGGCCGCAAAAAAATACGGCACAATCGTAAGCTACGACCTTAACTATCGTCCATCGCTATGGAAAGACATAGGCGGCAAGGCGAAGGCTCAAGAAGTGAACAAAGAAATCGCAAAATATATCGACGTTATGATAGGTAACGAAGAAGATTTCACTGCCTGCCTCGGTTTGGAAATTGAAGGCAACAGCGAAAACTTGGCGGAGCTTAACCTGGACGGCTACAAAAACATGATAAACGCCGCGTCCGCCGCGTATCCGAATTTCAAGGTAATAGGCACCACCTTGCGCGAAGTAAAAACCGCTACCATCAACGACTGGTCTGCACTAGCTTGGGCAGAAGGAGAAATATATCATGGCATGGAGTTAAAAGAACTGGAAATCCTTGACCGTGTAGGCGGCGGCGATAGCTTTGCGTCCGGGCTTATTTATGGTCTAATGACAGGCAAAGACTACCAAACCGCTGTAAACTACGGTGTTTGCCACGGTGCGCTTGCCATGACTACCGCAGGAGATACCACCACGGCACTGCAAAAAGAAGTCGAGGGTCTTATGAAGGGCGCGGGAGCGCGCGTTCAACGATAGAATCCGAAAAAATTCTGCGACTCGTGTTGGTTTTTGTTGGGCTTCATTGTTGTTTTCAGTTGGGCTTCGTACGTTTGTAGTGGTTTTATGACAAAACCTATTGACATTGTAACTGACATGAGTTAACATACAGTACGTAAAAAGCTGAAATAAAAAAAGAAATTTTGGTAATGTGCTTAATCACACGCATGTACACGCTGTACATCTATGACAAATATTATGATGTTTGTCACAAAAACAGTGACTGTGCTTAGCTGTATTTGCCAATTACCAAAAAAAACAGGAGGGTACTTATTATGAAAAAAGCAATTCGTTTCACCATGCTGCTTGCACTTCTTGCAATTATGGCAGCAGCATTTGCGGCATGCGGCGGAAACAACGAGCCAGCACCGACTCCGGCACCAGCACCAGCACCGGCTGCGCCAACTCCGGCACCTGCTCCGGCACCTACACCTACACCAGCCCCCGAACCCGTTGGCCTAGGCGATGCAGACCTAGTATTCGGCTGGTGGGGCAACCCAACCCGTAACGAGCAAACAACAGCTGTTCTTGAGCTATTCATGGCAGAATTCCCACAGATGTTCGTAGAAGAAACTCAAGCGGGCTTTGGCGACTATTGGCCGATGCTTCTAACAATGGCGGCATCCCGCAGTTTGCCGGATGTATTCCAAATGGATATCAGCCGTTTGTTGGAATTTACCGACAGTAACCTGATGCTTGACCTTGCACCGTTCTATGCGGACGGACGTATCGACATCTCCCACGTACCCGAAAACGTAATTGAAGCGGGACGCGTAGGCGACCAACTAGTGGCAATCCCAATAGGTATGAACGTTACCGCAATGGTATACAACGCAACCTTGTTGGAAGAGCTTGGTCTTGCTGCACCACGCAACATGACCCTAGACCAATTTATCGATCTAAGCCGCGAAATCTACGAACTGTCTGGCGTACGCACAAACTGGGCATTCAACGACCCAGCCAACCAAATGGAAATCCATCTGCGCGCCCAAGGCGTTGTAATGGCTAATCCGGGCGGTATGGGTGGTACAGCTGCTAACTATGTAGAATTCTTCGAAACTGTACGCCTAGGTATTGAAGAAGGCTGGCACATCCGCGCAGAAGATATGGCAGGCCGTGACGGCATGGGTCAAGACCCACTTGTATACCCAGCAGATATCGAAGCCAACGCAAACCTTAGAGCATGGAACTCTCCTGTATGGTCTAACATGATAGTTGGCCTACAAGGTGCAGCACCGGAAGGTGTTGTGCTTAACATGACCACATATCCATCTACAAATCCACGTGTAGCCAACTTCGGCCGCGCATCTATGTTCCTATCCATCTCCGCTCAAAGCAACTATCCAGACCACGCAGCAGCACTTGTAAACTTCTGGATGAACACTCAAGCTGCACATGAAGTCATGATGGCAGAACGCGGAGTTATCCCTCAAACACAAATTGCCGCTGCACTATATCCACAACTACCGGTACTAAACCAAATGCAATCCGAATTTGTAAGCTGGATGGCAGACGGCAACTCCACCCCGGTTAACCCACCAAGACCGGAAGGTTCTGGCGAAATTATCGCAGAACTCGAGCGTATCACAGAACTCGTAGCACTTGGACAGCTTTCTCCTGAAGAAGCGGCTCAAAACTTCTTTGATTTTGGTAATAACATCTTGAGATAATTTTTAGCTAATTTAATAGGGCTGTATTAGCCAGCTAAGACCTTGGGGCGTTGCCCCAAACCCCACTTCTTTTTTGAAAAAAAGAAGCAAAAAACTTTAACGTTGAACTGGTTAACCGACGTGTTCGGTTGTAGTATCTGCCACCGAACACGTCAGTGTCCCATCTCAAAGTTTAAAGTTTTGTTCAAGTTAGGCGCAGTGAACGAAGTGAGTGTTCCCCGCGCCGACTTTTTCAAAAGTTTGCGGGGCGTGGGGCAGAACCCCATGGTTTTAGTGGTCTAATACAGCTTTCTTTATAGGGAGCATTATTATGAGAGCTATCCATAGATTTTTTTTCAAGGATAATGTGGCGGCAGTGATATTTGTGTTGCCTTTTGTTATTGGTTTTTTGGCGTTTTTGGTTGTGCCCATGGCTATGTCGCTTTATTATTCGTTTACGGATTTTAATATTTTGAGGGATCCTAGTTGGATTGGGCTTGATAATTATCGGCGGATGATGGGGGATGACTTGCTACGGAGTTCGCTTCGGGCTACTTTTTATTTTGCTTTTGCTTCTGTTCCGCTTAGGCTTATTTTCGCGCTGGCTATTGCTATGTTGCTGCTTAGGACTACTAATATGACCGGGATTTATCGGGCTATGTATTATTTGCCTTCGATTTTGGGCAGTTCTGTTGCGGTGGCTATTCTTTGGCGGCGCATGTTTTTTGTTACGGGGACAGTTAATAGTCTTTTGGAAAGAGTTGGGCTGCCCAGTGATTTTGCTTGGCTTGGAGACCCGCGCACTGCCATTTGGACTTTGATTTTGCTTGCTGTTTGGCAGTTTGGTAGTTCTATGTTGATTTTTTTAGCGTCGCTCAAACAGATTCCCGAAACTTATTACGAGGCGGCGCGGATAGATGGAGCCAGTAAGTTGCGCATTTTTGTTAAGATTACTTTGCCGCTGCTTACACCTACTATTTTCTTTAACTTGGTAATGCAGACGATTAATGGGTTTTTGGCATTTACGCAGGCGTTTCTTATTACGCAGGGCGGGCCTGTTGGTTCTACTAATTTCTTTGCTTATTACATGTATAACCATGCTTTTGCTTGGGGTAACGCAGGATATGCCGCCGCTCTTGCTTGGTTGATGCTTGTTATGCTTGGTATGTTTACAGGCGTTTTGTTCCTTACAAAGCGATTCTGGGTTTATGAAGGAGGGTTTTCGTAATGTCTATTAAAACACAGCGCAAAGTTATGGCCATTGTGAAGCATATTTTCATATTGGGGTTTGGCTTTGTTATGATTTACCCTCTTATTTGGATGTTGATGAGTTCGTTTAAAGAAAGCCACACCGTTTTTCAAACAGCCGGTACTTTGATTCCCGAAACTTGGGATTTTACTAATTATCGTACGGGCTGGGCGGGTATTGGCGGTCGGACTACGTTTACTACGTTTTTCAGAAATTCGTTTTTTTATGCTACGGTGGCTACCGTTGGCGCGGTAATGTCGTCGTCTTTGGTGGCTTATAGCTTTTCCCGCGGGCGATATGCCGGTAGGAAATTACTGTTTGCTATTATGATTGGTACGTTGCTGCTACCGGCTCAAGTGCTTATGATTCCTCAGTTTTTGTGGTTCCATAGGTTGGACTGGGTTGGGTCGTGGTTGCCGCTCATTGTACCCGCGTTTTTTGGTGCTTCGGCGTTTTTTATCTTTTTGATAACTAATTTTATGAATGGTATCCCTAAGGAACTTGACGAAGCTGCTAAAATTGACGGTTGTTCGTTTTATGGAATTTTTGCCAAGATTATTTTGCCGCTTTCGGTGCCTTCGCTTATAACTACCAGCTTGTTTTCGTTTATTTGGCGGTGGGACGATTTTCTTGGGCCACTGCTTTATATGCAAGGGCGGCGTGATAATTTTACGGTTACGCTGGCGTTGCGCTTTTTTGCAGACCCCGCCGCAGAGGTTGACTGGGGTGCTATGTTTGCCATGAGTACGCTGTCGCTTTTGCCTGCTGTGCTTATTTTTATATTTTTGCAGCGGTATTTGGTTGAGGGGATTTCTACTTCGGGGCTTAAAGGGTAAGAGATAGATGATTGTTAATTTTCAGTTGCCTAGTGTGGCTAGGCAACTGAAAATTTTAGAGGTGTATGTTTTGGCTTGAAAACATGAAAAAGTTGTGTTTTAATCTTGGTTACAGATAAATCTATTTCTTTTGGACGAATATAAAAGCAAGCATGGAGAATGAAAAAAAGGAGGTTTAATCATGCAAGCATACGAATTTTTAGCAAAACCTCAAAACGGAACCATCGCCATCCCTAATGAGTTAAGGCACATAATCACATCAAATGTAAAAGTTATTGTTGTGGTAACGCAAAATAAAGATGATAGTATCGATACCACTATTCGTAAAAGCGACTTAATTTTGCCTCCTACACTTGATACTCGAGGTTGGAAATTTGACAGGGAGGAAGCCAATGAACGATAAAGTGTTCTTGGATACGAACTTACTCATCTACCTTTATTCTGAAAGTGAAGCAGAAAAGAGAAATGCCGTTTATCGCATTTTCGACCTCAATCATTGTATAACATCGTTGCAGGTCTTGAATGAAGCCAGTAATATTTGGTTCAAGAAATATGGTTGGGATGGAACCAAGATTCAAAGGCACTTAGATAATATCGAGTTGCTTTGTGATAATATTCTAATGATAGAGCGCAACACAATTAACATAGCACTTTCTCTTAAAGACCGCTATGGGTACTCGTATTATGATTGCTTGGTGTTATCCTCTGCACTGGAGAGCAACTGCAATATAATAATGACAGAAGATATGAATAACGGACAAATAATTAATGAACGCTTAAAAATAAGCAATCCTTTCGTATAGTTATGCAATTAAATCTGGCTAAATTAACTATAAAGCTTTAGTGATAGGATGAGTGTACCATGAGAACAAAAGAACAATACTATGACCTTGTACTACAAAACAGGAAATTAGCCGCCGACCCGGAGATTACAAAATGTACTTGCCCAAATACTCTCTGCGATTGGCATGGAAAATGCAAGGAGTGTGTTGCTTTACATAGATACCATAACGACCATGTGCCTGCGTGCCTACATCCCATTATCGACGATAAATTGAAGGCTCTAGTTGGTATTGCAGAAATGATTGCTACAAAAAAAGAAGGAACGCCGATTGAGTATAGGCATTATGTTAAGGAGCGAGACAAGCAAGGCGATTGACTGTTTTGATGGGGATGTCACGAAGACAGTTCCTGTGGTATACATGAACCTATACATAGATAAGGACGAAAGCACATGAAACGAAAATTCACCCTACCGGGCGAAGCAGGCTACGAAGCCCTAACCCTTTCGCTTGCAAAACGCTGGGGCGCAGACGTTATCCGCGACAGCGACGGTACTGCACTTTCCCGGGAAATTCTTGACGCGGGGTATAAAATTTACTCCACCATATGTCCAATACGCGAGCACAATCCATGGATAAAAGAAAACATGCACGCACGCCAGCAGACATTTCTGTCTACGCCGGAGACAACTGCCACAGACGGCGACTTGCAAATTCCATTGATGGGTGGCTTTTTCGCAGAGCAATTCAGCATAAACGATAGTGAGGGCGCACTGAAATATTGGCAGGTGTATGACCGCACAAGCGATACTCCAATTGTATACAACCCCCTTGGTTTAAAATTGATTGACATGTCGGGATGCAACTACACAAGCGGTATTTCGGCTATACAAGTAGGCAATTCATGTAGCGAGGAGCTACCACCGATAACAAGCTGGAGTTACAATAACGGCGTTGTAACAATAAAAAATCCGACCCCGTTCCGTCAATATACAGTCAGCTTCTTAGCATGGCGCGACTGGGAAGAAATATCCATGTATAACCACACCACAAACGACTGGGATAAAGAAAAACTAATGCAACTGAACCCCTACGCCCCGGGTGCTATGGACTATCTAAAAAACTGGTTCATACAGTGGTGCGAAAACAACCCACATGCGGATGTAGTACGTTTCACGTCACTGTTTTACAATTTCGCGTGGATATGGGGTTCTTCCGAACGCAACAGACATCTATTCACAGACTGGGCAAGCTACGACTTTACAGTCAGCGTAGAGGCACTAGACGATTTCTACAAAGAATATGGCTACAAGCTAACCGCAGAAGACTTCGTGCGGCAGGGCAAATACAACGCAACCCACCGAGTCCCAAGTCAAAAAAAGCGTGACTGGATGGAGTTCATAGGTGCGTATGTGCGCCGCGCCACTCGTGAATTGGTTGACATTATCCACGCCGCAGGCAAAAAAGCTTATGTCTTTTACGACGACAGCTGGGTAGGCATGGAACCGTACAACGGCAAATTTGGCGAAATGGCTTTCGACGGGCTTATTAAATGCGTGTTCTCCGGCTACGAGGCGCGGCTTTGCGCAGGCGTTGACGTGCCGGTTCACGAAATTCGCTTTCACCCATATCTGTTCCCCGTAGGACTTGGCGGCGCGCCTACTTTCTCCCCCGGAGGCAAACCGGGCGAAGATGCCATGGGCTACTGGATAGGCGTACGCCGTGCATTGCTACGGGCGAAAATCGAACGTTCCGGGCTTGGCGGATACCTGCATTTGGTGCAGGATTATCCCGACTTTACGGACGCGATGGATACAATTTTGGCGGAATTTGACACAATTTCTGTCCTGCATGACGCTCATGGCAGCTCGGCAACGCTAAAACCGAAAATCGGAATCCTTCACGCGTGGGGTGCGCTGCGTACATGGACGCTTTCCGGCCATTTTCATGAGACGGATGGACACGTGCTTATTCATGTACTGGAGGCGTTGTCCGGTCTGCCCTTCGAAGTAGAGTTTTTCTCCTTCGAAGATATAGAAAACGGCATCCCCGATAGTATAGACATAATCATAAACGCCGGGGAAGCCGGAAGCGCGTGGAGTGGCGGCGAATATTGGCGCAACGACGCGCTTGTGCAGACTCTTACAGGCTGGGTACACGGTGGCGGCGTTTTTGTGGGAATTGGCGAACCAAGTGCGGTTGACGGCTTTGCCCGCTACATGCGAATGGCGCATGTGATGGGCGTGGATATAGACAACGGCGAAAGAACCTGCCACGGACGCTGGAGTTTTACCACCGAGCCGGAAGATGGAGTGGAAACGGCAATATATAAGCATAATAAGACCACAATCCTCACAGATGGTAATGCCCGTGTTTTGGCATCGGCAAGCAACGTACCTATAGCGGTTATAAACAAATTTGGCGAAGGTTGCGGCGTGTATTTGTCGGGGTTTGAGTTTGCGCCCGCGTCTGCACATGCGCTGGCGAGTATGCTTATATTCGCTGCCACAGGCAGTGTTTCGGCAGATGGTATGTCAAGCAATCCATATGTCGAATGCGCAATCTTCCCTGAAAAAATCATTTTCATTAACAATGTTGACACGGTGCAGCAGGCTATTTGCAATTGGCAAGGCAAGACATACGACGCAACAATCGATGCATATGGAATGACGGAAATATCTATCGTATAGCTCCAGTTGGTTAGTGTGACTAGGGCGTGTTCCCACTAACCATTTGAAACATAATACAAAAATAAATTTCAAGTGGGTTCTGTGAGAACCCACTTGAAAATGTTTTCATAATATGCTGGTGACGGAAAATACCCGTAATTGGCGACAGGAGGACAAACATGGATGTAATGGGTAACATAATTCTGGCCATGGGCGGCTTGGGATTGCTTTTGTTTGGCATAAAAATGGTCTCCACAGGCCTGGAAGTACTTGCAGGTGACCAACTGCAAGTAATCTTAAAAAAAGCAACATCAAACCGCTTCCTTGCGGCTTTAGTGGGCGTTATCGCAACCATTGTAATTAACAGTTCCACTGCGGTTTCCGTCATCACTGTAGGCTTCGTAAACGCAGGCTTGATGAACTTGACCCAAGCGGTCGGCGTTCTTATGGGTATAAACGTGGGTACAACCTTCAGTGCGCAGCTTATAGCCTTCCGTATCGACCAATACGCGCCGATATTCATGCTTGCAGGCGTTATCATGTACTTATTTTCCAAGAAAAAGCATATCAAAAACATCGGATATGCTGTGCTTGGGTTCGGGATTTTGTTTTTTAGCATAACGGTAATGGGTGATGCACTGCGGGTGTTCCGCACCATGCCTGCGTTTCTGGATTTGATTGCGGCCATTAGCAATCCGCTTTTGGCGTTGATGGCGGGCTTTATTTTCACGGTTATTGTGCAAAGTTCGTCCGCTACTATGGCATTGCTTGTTACCATGCATCTTGGTGGTGTGCCTATTCCGTTTCTTACATCGGCGTTTATCATTTTTGGCGCAAACATTGGGACAAGCATTACCGCTGTGGTTGCGTCCTTACCCGCAAGCCGCGATAGTAGGCGAACGGCATTGTTTCATATAACATACGACATAATAGGCACAATTGTGTTTGGTTCGTTGGTATTGCTTGTGCCTGGCATTTTGGCATGGTTTCAGGCAACGTGGTCGGAAAGCGCGCGGCAGGTTGCTATGTTCCATACATTGTACAATGTTGCCACGCTGGCACTCCTGATAGGTTTTGTTCCGCTGCTTGCAAAGTTAATGCAAATAATAATTCCAGTGCGCGAGGAAGAATTTAACACCATGCACGAGAGGCGGCTGTTGTACCTTGACACTTCAACCCAAGGTGTGCCATCGCTTGCAGTAATGAACGCACAGCTCGAAATTAACCGCATGGGTAAAATAGTGAACGAAAATCTCAAGCAATCACTGGAAGCCTTTTTTGAAAAAGACACGGACAAGGCCGAAAAAGTGCTGGAAAATGAAAAAACCGTGGATTTCCTGCATCAAAATATCACGGCAGAGCTTGTGGAAATTACAAACATGTCTGTATCTCCCAAGGACGCAAAAAAAATAGGTAACATGTTCGTGGTAGCACTCGAAATGGAGCAGATTGGTGACCATGCAGAAAACATAGCAGAATACGCATTGTCGCGATGTGAAACAGAACGTCCCTTTAGCGATATCGCAATATTGGAGTTGCGCGAGTTAAGCCATGCCACAACAGAGCTATTGGACAAGGCACTAGCCTCCTACGAAAAGCAGGACGGCTCAGACAGACAAAAAGTACGAAAAATGGAGAAGCAAGTTGACAAAATGTCGGCAAGGTTTGCAAAGAATCATTTTAGAAGGCTAAAGGCAAAGGAATGTAAAGCAAAAAGTGGCGTTATCTTTATGGACATGGTTAACGACTTAGAGAAAATTGCCGACAATGCGGAGAAGATTGTGTTAACTTTGTAAAATAAAAAATCTCACGGAGGTTTTCAAATGATAGACAAAAAAATAATCGATGCAATAGTAAATCGTACTATGCGAATGGACTTAACTTGGGACTGGCCTTGCGGCGTAGCTTATTTCGGCATATGCGAAGCTTACAAAGCCACAGGCGACAAAGAATACCTAACCCTACTGAAAAACCGCATAGACGAATATCGCGAGTTGGGTTTGCCCAAAGTATGGACAGTAAACACCTGCGCAATGGGCCACAGCATGATAACCCTATACGAAGAAACAGGCGATGAAGCTTATTGGGAAATAGCCCTTTCGAAACTGGACTATCTCCGCAACGAAGCTCCTCGCTTTGGTGACGGCGTAATTCAGCACACAGTAAGCGCGAAAAATGATTTTCCGGAACAGGCATGGGCAGACACTCTGTTTATGGCAGCATTTTTTATGCTGCGTGCAGGCGTAAAAATGCAGGACGAAGCCCTAATAAACGACGCGCTAAACCAATACTACTGGCATATAAAATACCTGCAATGTCCCGAAAAAGGCCTATGGTATCACGGCTACAACCATCTTGACGGCGGCCATATGAGCGGATTCTTTTGGGCGCGGGCAAATGCGTGGGCGGCATACACTATGAGCCAAGTTGGGCTGTACTTGCCCGAGGCATATCTGTATCCGAAATTCATGGACGTAGCAGGTGCGATAAACGAGCAGCTTGCTTCCATAAAACTGCTCCAAACAGAAAACGGTTTGTGGCGTACTCTCTTGGACGACCCAGGCAGTTACGAAGAAATATCTGCGTCCTGCGGCATAGCGGCAGCAATGGCGGCACGCGGTAATCCGCTCCACCGCAAATATGTAAAAGCCGCGCTTGGCGGTATATTGGAAAATATCACCCCTGACGGTAGGGTCAAAAATGTCTCGGGCGGCACTGCAATAATGAAGGACAGAGAAGGCTACAGAAACATCAGCCGCGACTGGATACAGGGCTGGGGGCAAGGGCTTGCGCTGACATTTTTGGCAACGATGTTACGTGCCGAAGATTTCCGTAGTGATGGTGCGTTGTAAAAAAATTTATATTATGAACCGCTAGAAGGGGGTAACATCATGTTGTTAGTTAGCACAGATTTTATTACCGACAAAAAACTGCAAACGTTGGGAATTGTCTATGGTATTGGTAAAGGTTTTTTAATAAAGAAACAAATAAGTAGTACTAACGAAGAAATGAAGGAAGAAGCGAGAGCGTTAGGTGGAGATGCCATTATTAACGTTCGATATCAATATACTGAGGATGCTTGCATTTTTGGTTTTGGTACGGCGGTGCGATTTATGTAATTAGCGACGTAATGCAGACAATCTGCAGTCGTGATTATGAGCGAACTTGATAGTCATACAAATTATTTGTGCCGCCAACGTAGGTGGCGGAATGGAGACATGTATGTATCATTCAAAAAAAAGTATGGTTGCCGATGTTATCCATAAGCAAAAACAAGATGTAATGTATACGCTTGTGATAGGCGTGGTTCTTTTCGCTGTTTGCATATGGTTGATATTTATTGTATCGTCTTGGTGGACTACTGTCCTTGGAGTGGTTATAGTTGTTTTTACCTGCATGATTATTATCGGAACCTTAGTAGGCAAACAACATGTGAGAAAATTTAAAGAATATGTTCCATTTTATGACAGAGGAGATGTTTTTCTTGATCATATAGTAGCACAAACAAATTCGGCAACGGTTACTATCGTAAAGGAAGACTTGAAGACATTGGTAGAAGGAAAAATGCTTAAAAGCATGGCAATCTACGAAGAAACAGGCCAAGTTATTATTGCAAGTTTAGGAAGCAAAACCCCGGCAGAAATTTTTTTGAAATACATCCCGTTTTACAACAAGGAAGTAGTTTTGCTTTCGGATATCGAACTGCAAACAAACACCTCTTCTAACGCGCTTCATATAGAATTACATGAATTGGTAAGTTTTGGAGCAATTAAAACGCCTATAGTGGATGAAGCAAATAGCACAATAATAATCAAAACTCCTTCCCCTCTTGTGTTGCCAATGCATACAGGAGACGAAGCGGTTGATGCGCTATTACAAAAAGGGGTGGCGGCAATTGCCGAATTTGGCAGCTTGCAAAAATCCATTCCGGATGCACACGTTCAAAAAAAGATAGATAAGATTATTTCGGCTACAGTCGGCATTTTTCAAATATTAGCCAGCGAGCCGGCATTTTATGACCAAGTAAAACATTTTGTAAATTATTATCTGCCCAAGACACTCAAACTTCTAACATCGTATAAAAAATTTAGAAGTAGCAACATGCAAAGCGAGAATGTCAGCAATATGCTTGAGACGATAAATATAGCTCTTGACACACTTGTTGCAAAATTTAAAGAAACCTACGACTCACTCTATAAACGCACGGCACTTGATATTGAAAAAGACATAGAAGTGCTTGATATGATGCTAAAATTGGATTCTATTCATGATTAGGAGTGTCCGTATTGCGTCTACAGCCTTAATGAATGCTAAAAACAGGAGGTAATCTCAATGAGAAAAATGCCATTTAAAAATTTTGATTTAACCAATTTTTGGGAAAGGAAATCCAAGTATGTACTAGAAAATCACGTAAGCGAGCCGCCAACAGATGCGCTAATCAAAGAAATTGAAGAGGAATTGGGCTACAAACTGCCCGAATCCTACATATTTCTTATGAAACATCAAAACGGCGGTGTGCCTGTAAACACTTGTTTTCCAACTCCGGTGCCAACAAGTTGGTCATCCAGCTATGTGGAAATCACTTCTATTGCGGGCATAGGTCGTGATAAAGTTTACAATCTCTGCGGTAGTTTGGGGAGTCAGTTTATGATTGACGAATGGGGATACCCTGCCATTGGCGTCGCAATTTGCGACTGTCCCTCTGCCGGGCATGATATGATTTTTCTGGACTATAGCGAATGTGGCCCTGAAGGTGAGCCGCAGGTAATACATATCGACCAAGAAAGCGATTATGAAATTACTTTCTTAGCAGATGATTTTGAAAGTTTTATCCGGGGGTTGGTACATTACGATGTTTATAAGGAAGACGGTTTGGAATGAAGCTAGACAAAGTTAAAGATAGTCATTTTCTGTTAAGAAAGGAAAACCAAAAATGAAGACATACGCAATAGTAGGCACAGGTTCACGTGCCGCAATGTTTTACGACGCAATAGCCACAACTTATAAGAACACTTGCAAAATAGTAGGCCTATGCGACCTAAGCACGACAAGAATGCGTTACACCAACCGGCAACTGACAAAACAAGGTCACCCGGAAGTTCCCATGTACAACTATCTAAGCTTCGAAAAAATGATAGACGAAACCAAACCAGCTACAATAATAGTAACGTCCACAGACCGCACTCACCACGACTTTATAGTGCGCGCAATGGAAAAAGGCTGTGACGTGATAACCGAAAAGCCCCTAACCATAGACGAAGACAAGGCACGTCACATAGTGGACGGCATAAAGCGCACAGGACGCGACCTGCGTGTAACTTTTAACTATCGCTACGCGCCCACGAATACAAAAATCCGCGAGCTTATAATGGACGGCGTAATAGGCGATGTGTTTAGCATACATTTCGAATGGTTGCTTGATACTTCCCATGGTGCGGACTATTATCGCCGCTGGCATCGCAACAAGCACAATAGCGGAGGCTTGCTGGTACACAAGTCCACCCACCACTTTGACTTGGTCAACTTTTGGCTTGACGCAATACCGCAAAATGTGTTTGCCTTTGGAGACCTAAATTTCTACGGCAGGCACAATGCCGAAAAACGCGGCATGACGGAATTTACAACCCGTTCCCACGGCAGCCACATCAAAAATGACCCTTTCGCAATAGACATGGCAAATAGCGAAATGCTAAAGGGGCTATACTTGGACGCAGAAGAAGACAGCGGCTACATCCGCGACAGAAGCGTTTTCTCCGACGATATAAGCATAGAGGATACTATGGGTGTGCTGGTGAAGTACAATACTAATGCCATTTTAACGTATTCACTCAATAGTTACATGCCGTGGGAAGGGTTCTCGGTAAACTTCAACGGCTCAAAGGGTCGCATCGAGTATAAAGTAGTAGAAAAATCCTACGTAAACGCAGGCGGCGACCGCAACGACGAAGGCGCGCAAAAAAAGAAAGCAATCACGGTATTCCCGCAGTTTGCTCCTCCTTACGAAGTTGAAGTTGAAATGGCAAAAGGCAGCCATGGCGGCGGCGATGCCGTTATGCTGGAGGATATCTTCGGCAACCCGCCGGAAGATAAATTCAAACGTGCCGCTGGAGTGCGCGACGGTGTACTGTCCATCATGACGGGTATATGTGCCAATAAGGCGATAGCCAGTGGTATGCCGCAGCGGGTGGAGATTATAGAGTAGGGGATGTACTCAAATGAAATATTACGTAGTAGACGCCTTTACAAACGAACTGTTTAAAGGTAACCAAGCCGGCGTATGTCTGCCTGGCGAATGGCCTACGGATGAAATCATGCAAAAAATTGCATTTGAAAACAATCTTTCCGAAACGGCATTTGTCGTAAAACAAGGAGACAGCTATGGTTTGCGGTGGTTTACTCCTACGGTGGAAGTGGACTTATGTGGCCACGCAACGTTGGCATCCGCTTATGTAGTGTTCAACTTTATAAACAAAAATTCGAACGTTATAGAATTCGAAACAAAAAGCGGCACTCTTGCGGTGCAAAAATTCGACGACTTGTACGAAATGGACTTCCCGTCCAGAAAACCAAACCCGGTAAAACTTACACCGCAGATGAGCCAAGCCATTGGTATATCTGCGCAAGAGGCGCATCTTTCGCGAGATTTAGTTTTGCTCTTGGACAACGAACAGCAAGTTAGGGACCTCACGCCCAACTTCGATTTAATTAAAAAGTTGGACTATTTTGCCGTGGTGGTTACTGCAAAAGGTGAAAAAGTAGACTTTGTTTCAAGATTTTTTACGCCGCAGGCCGGTGTACCGGAAGACCCTGTCACAGGCTCGGCGCACTGTTCGCTTATCCCATTTTGGGCAGAACGATTAGGCAAAAGCGAAATGATTGCAAGGCAACTTTCCCAGCGTGGCGGGATTTTGTTCTGCAAAAATGATGATACGCGTGTGAAAATTGCAGGTAAGGCGGTGCTGTATTTGCAGGGGAGATATTTGTGTCGTAGCAGTGCTGAAAAATTACGAACATTGCGCGCTTTTTTCCAATTGACAAAGACATTATTGTGGCAAAGTCAGCAAATATTCTGCAGTAAAAAAATTCAGTTGGTTACTGTGGGTAACCAACTGAATTTTTTATAGCCGTAATGACACTACTGCCCGTAATAAGCATTAGCCCCATGTTTGCGGAAATAATGCTTATCTAACAACGTCTGTGGAATTTCTTTTGCTTGCGGCGCAAGTTGCATGGTGTGATACGCCATTTTTGCGACTTCTTCCAATACAAGGGCATTTTCTACAGCATGTGAGGGTGACTTTCCCCAAGAAAACGGCCCGTGGTTTTTCACGACTACGCCGGGCATAGCGAAGGGTTCATGTTCTGCAAACGTCTCCGCAATAACATTGCCTGTTTCAAGTTCATACTCCCCTGCAATTTCTGCGTCGGTTAACGCACGAGTGCAGGGGATTTTTCCGTAGAAATAATCCGCATGCGTCGTACCAAACGCTGGTATTCCCATTCCTGCCTGTGCGAAAATCGTCGCCCAAGCAGAATGAGTATGCACCACACCGCCTATTTCCGCAAACGCTTCGTATAACCGTAAATGCGTGGCAGTATCTGACGACGGTTTGCCGCCTTCTACTACCTTGCCATGCATGTCCACTACAGCCATGTTATCGGGCGAAAGTTCATCATAGGAAACGCCGCTGGGCTTGATTACCATCAAGCCTCGCTCTCTGTCTATTCCGCTAACATTACCCCATGTAAGGGTCACAAGTCCAAGTGCGGGCAACTGCATATTGGCGGCATAAACCGCCTTTTTTAACTCACTAAGCATATGGATTTTCTCCACAATATGGCAGGCTGACAGGCCTGTTGTACGCGATATCTTCTACGCCCAGCATTTGCAGCGCACTGAAAATCGCTTTACCTACATGTCCGTAACCAAGTGCCGCGTGATGTGGATAACGCTTGGCAATAAGCACGTGACGATAGAAGCGCGCCATCTCGCTAATGGCAATTACGCCGATACCGCCGAAGGATTTTGGATCCATTTTGATAGTCTCGCCCTGTGCGATATATGACCGCAGCTGGCAATCCGCTGTAGATTGCAGTCTGAACAGTGTGACATCGCCGCTTTTTAGTACGCCTTCAAGGGTGCCGCGGGTGATATCGGGTTCGCCGTCCGGTTCAAGCAGGCGTTTCATTATAAGCTGATATTTCATTTCCGCGCCTTCCAGGTGACATATTGGCGTGTTTCCGCAGTGGAAGCCCATGAAAATATCCGTTGGCGAATAGCCTTTTAGTACATCCTTATTCGCGTCGTACATATCTTGAGGCACGGTATTGTTGATATCAAGCAAAGTAGGGGGAAGGTCTGTGGCGCATGTGAGAATATACTCGCTTAGCGCACCATAAATATCTGTTTCGCAAGCAACAGGAATACCGCGTCCTGTTAAACGGCTGTTTACGTAGCAAGGCACCATGCCGAATTGTGTTTGGAACGCAGGCCAGCATTTGTTGGCAAAAGCAATATACTCGGACGCGCCAAGATTATTCTCTGCCCAATCTTCCAACGTAATTTCAAGCTGCGCAAGTTTCGAAAGAATGCCCGACTGCTTGTTGCCGCCGCCAAGTTCCGCCGCCATGTCTGCCACGACTTTTTCTATGCGAGGGTCGCTGGCGTTTTCGTTAAACTTGGCAAACAGGTCAAGTTCGGAGTTTTCTTGGATCTCCACGCCTAAGTCGAATAACGGCTTAATGGGCGCGTTGCAAGCAAGGAAATCAAACGGACGAGGCCCGAATGAGAAAATTTTCAAATTTTTGAGACCAATCACAATTTTTGCGACAGGTACGAATTCAGCAATCATTTTTGCAACTTCGTCAGGTGTACCCACCGGATACGGCGGTATGTACGCACGCACTCCACGAAGACCCAAGTTATATGATGCGTTAAGCATACCGCAATAAGCATCGCCACGGTCGCCGGCAAGGCCTGCTGTGGCTTCTTCTGCCGCACCCACAAACATAGTCGGTCCGCAGAATTTTTGTGCAATCATGGTTTCCGGGCCTTCCGGGCCAAAGTTGCCCAGATAAATGACAGCGGCGTTACATCCGGCAGCTTTTAGCTCGTCAAGAGCTTTCATTGCATCTTTTTCGTTCTCCACCGTGGTTTTGATTTCTACAACGGGAAGGCTTAGTTTTTCTACGGCTTTTACAACGGCGGCACGGCGCGCTTCGGACAGGGTTATAGGGAAGCAGTCTCTGCTTACGGCAACCAGGCCCAGTTTTACTTTTGGTACATTTTTCATGTGCAACACTCCTTTTGATTTTTATAGGACTTTTATTTTAGTTGAAAACAGTCCAAAAGCCAGCCTGAAATACGCTGCTTGAGACGATTTTCAATTTAAACGATTAGATATCTATTAGACTTATTCTGAAATAAAAGTGGGCGATCGAAAACATTTCGGAATCAGGGAGTATTTTCGCTCGCCAATTCCAATTTCGGAAGAAGTCTATTGTATAATCTGTGGGTAAAGAATGCAAGTGGGGATTTTGACCATACCGTTGCAGTAACAAACGGCGTATTCGCTCGGTGGAATTTTTGTGGTGGAAATTTGTCAAAAAAATCTTGACAAGTTTTTAAAATTATTATATTATCAGCAAAGTCAATTTCGGCAACCGGTTGCTCCGGTGACATAAAAAACGGTTGCTCCAATTGGTAAAATCGTGAGTATAACTTGCTTTGCAAGGGCTCTTAGCTCAGTTGGTCAGAGCGCTCGGCTCATAACCGAGTGGTCCCGGGTTCAAGTCCCTGAGAGCCCAATTTTCCTTAAAAACCGCCATATTTGCGGTTTTTTTACTTGTCGGCAATAAACGACTAGGACTTTTATAAAAACCTCTTGAAAATGATTATTCTCAAGAGGTTGTTTATAGCGGTTTAACTTTAAAACCCTACCGCAAGCTATAACACAAATCGCTGAATTTCGGAAAGTATTTCAACTTAATAGCTGACAAAAAGCGTCCGTTATTAAGTTAAAATACTATAGTGTCCAACACATGCGTGGTTGTGTGTCAGGCTTATATTATTTGCAATACATCCGACAAATCATTTACATACAATTCTGCGTCGTTTAGATTTTCGGGGTTTCCAACGCCAATCACTGACATGCCGGCGGCAACAGCTGCCTCAATACCGGCTTGCGCGTCTTCAAATACAATACAGTCTGCGGGAAGGATGTCCATCGTATTGGCTGCGAGCAAAAAAACCTCGGGGTCAGGTTTGGCTTTTTTTGCGTTGTTACCGTCTGCAATTACGTCAAATAGTTCTGCTATACCAAGCCGCTCTAATATTTGCGGAGCGTTTTTGCTGGCAGAGCCTAAGCCTATCTTCAACCCGCGGCGGCGTAGCTCAGCTAATAATTCACGCGCTCCGGGCAGTATTTCATCATGGCGCAGTTGGCTTATATACTCCACGTATCGGCGGTTTTTTTTCTCAGCCATAGTTTCTTTCTCAGCAGGGGAAAACGATAATCCGCCTACTTCCAAAAGAATTTCCAGCGATTGCATACGGGAAATGCCTTTTAGCCGCTCGTTATGTTCGATGGTGAACTCAAATCCGAGTTTGTCTGCGAGTTCCTTCCATGCGAGATAGTGGTATTTTGCTGTATCCACTATCACGCCATCCAGGTCGAAAATCGCCATTTTATAGTTAAAATCAATTAATTTTTGCACCTTTTACTTCTCTCCATCCGTACGTATGCCCCTCATAAAATATTTGTTGAACAGCAAATACAAAATCAAAATAGGAATAACCGTAACAGCGGCGGCGGCCATAATTTGGTTCCACATTTGCCCCGCATCCCGAGACTGAAACTGCTGCAATCCAAGCGGGAGTGTAAACAAATCCATGCTTCGCAAATACAGCATAGGCCGCGTAAATTCGTTCCAAAATCCCATAAACACAAGTATCGCTTGCGTAGCAATGGCAGTACGCGCCAATGGCATTACCATACGGAAGAAACATGTTATCCGCCCAAGCCCATCGATATAGGCCGCTTCTTCACATTCCGACGGGAAATTAACAAAAAACTGCCGCATGAGAAAAATAAACCCAATATTAACCATAGCAGGCACTATCAAAGCCGCATAAGAATCCATCATCCCAAGGCGGCTAATGAGAATAACATTCGGCACCAGCAGCACCTGGCTGGGAATCATAATCAACGCCAAAAGCGCGTAATAAACCGTCTGCCGTCCGGGATATTCCAAACGTGAAAGCGAATATCCGGCCATGGTATTCAAAATAACATTTATTATTGTGCCGATAGTAGCCACAATAAGAGAATTCATAAACCATCGCGGAAACTGCGTAGCCGACCCGAAAATAAAGCGATAGTTATCAAGAGACATCCCGGGGCGTATAAGCGACATTCCGCCGCGCACAATTTCCGCAAGGGGCATAAACGACGCCGCAAGCATCCACAAAAACGGATACAGCGTAATAACGGAAACCAACAGCAGGATAAAGTACAACCCAATTCTCCACGGGTTAAATTTTTGACGTTTAACATTTTCATTGCCGCGAAAGCTAAATTTTTGACGTCTAACATCCATCACATAATCCGCTCCTCTCTGTTGATACGGTTGACAATAAATGTAATTGTCAAAATCAGTACCATAAGACTGAGTGCTATCATAGATGCATAGCCCATGTTATTGGTAGGCCCAAATGCCGCACGATAAACCAGCAACGTAATGGTAAGCGTTGCGTTGGCAGGTCCGCCGCCGCCATCCGAGAAGATAAACGCCTGGTCAAACATCTGCAAAGTCCCAATAATACCCGTAAGCACAACATAGGTAGTTATCGGCCGTAAATAAGGTATTGTAATACTAAAAAACTTGCGTACTTCGCTGGCACCGTCAATATCCGCCGCCTCATACATACTCTTGGGCAACTCCTGCAACGACGCCAAATACAAAATCATATACATCGGAAAAGTACTCCAAATATTCATCGCCATAATAACCGGCAGCGCGAACTGTACACTCTCCAAAAAGTTAATCCCATGTCCAAATTCACGAAACCCAGCCCAAATCAAAAATCCGTTAATAGGCCCGCGAACGCTGAACATGAACATAAAAATCATAGCCAAAGCAGAAGACGATGTTAACGTAGGCATGAAAAAAATCGCCCGAAAAGTCTTCTTAAACAAAATCCTGCTATTCAAAACCGCCGCGGCTACCAAAGCCAAAAAAGTCTGCGTAGGCACAACCACAGCAGAAAAAGTAAGCGTATTTCTAATAGCCCTATGAAGCGTCGGGTCTATTAAAGCCCGTTGATAATTCTGCCACCCCCGAAACTCAAACGTCCCCCGAATCAAATTAACATTGTGAAATGACATATAGACAACAAACAAAGCCGCCAGCCCCAAAAATATAGAACTGACGATAATAGAAGGCGCAACAAACGCATAGCCCTGTAACATTTCCCTGTGCTTACGCTTCATGTGTACCACCACTCTTTCATGGGTTAGAGACGTAGCGAAAACCGTAGGGGTTTGGGGGGCATAGCCCCCCACTGCCCCACGGTTTTCTAATCTAGTAGCTTATCTAAAATCAATTTCCATATTAGCCGTAGCGTCTACTTCTGCCAGAGCTTCTGCTACAGTCATCGTACCGTCCAGCATTAGTGGTGCGAAGTTGTTGAACGCGTCATTGATTACCGGGCTGAAAAGTCCCATTGTCCATGGAGTGCCGTATGGTAGTTGATCCAGGTGAACGGCCAGCTGTGGGCTTAGGCTTGGTGCCAGGCGTGCGGCAACGTCTGCGCGGGTTGGCAGCGGGCCTGCGTTTTTAGTCCAAACGTACATGCCTTCCGGACCGTTCTTGTATTGTAGCCATGCTGCCGCAAGGTCTTGGTTAGGTGAGTTTGCATAAATTCCCCAGCCTACGGTGAAGCTCATGCCGGCGTTTTGACCTTGGAATGTTGGCATATCTATGACTTCGAAGTTAACGTCGAAGTAGTTGCGCAGTGTGCCGTATACCCAGTTGCCTTCTTCCATTATTACTATGCCACCCAGGCCGAATGCTTCGCCATTCCAGCCGAAGCCTAAGCGTTGCGGGGTGTTCATAGCACCTGTTTCGAATAGGGACATTATGAATTCTACATTGGCTACTACTTCGGGGCTGCTCCAGTTGCTGCGTGCGTCAAGAACCGGCTCTGCGTTGCCCATGCTCGCCCAGTGGAGGATGCGCGCGGGTTCGAAGTTGCCGGAAGCTGCCATTACTACGTTCAGGCCGAACTCTGCGTCAAGTGCGGCTTGCAGACGCGGTAGAAACTCGAGGTAATCTTCCGCGGCGACGGGTACGTCCGCAAGGGTGAAGCCTACTTGTTCGAGCAGGTCTATGTTTACGTAGCGCGCAAGTACGGATTGGTCTTTTGGAATTGCGTATACTCGGTTGTTTACGGTAAATGCTTCTACTACGCCTTGGTAGAACGCGTCAATTTCGAATTGTGCGCGGTCAAGAGGCAGAAGAACACCTTCGTCGATTAGGAATTCTGCCATCATGGAGTCGATGTAGAATGCGTCGGGTTTGACGCCAGCTACCAAGTCGGCGATAACGTCAACACCGTAGTCAGCGTAAAAACGCCATACGATTTCCGCACCTGTTTGTGCTTCAAAACTTTCGCGAACTAGTTCGATTGCTGCCCATTCGGCGTCGTTACCGCGCCAGATGCCCAGTGTCAATGTACGGCCTTCGAATGCGCCAGCAGGTTCATCCGGGGTTTCGATTACTGCCGGTGGTGGAGCGGGAGGCTGCTCTGCTGCTGCCGGCGGTGGGGTAGGCTGCGCGGGTTGCGGTGCAGGCTGGTTGCCTCCACATGCCGCAAATACCATTGCGGTTGTTGTAAGTGCGGCGATTATGCCGATTTTCCACTTTTTCATTTTAATTCTCTCCTTTTTTTGTGTTGCTTTTATTGTAGGGGCGGCCTGTGGCTACCCGTAGTGATGACATGTTTTTTTCAAGTTATTAGTGACACTAAGAACTTGAAAAATTAATTTGAGCGACTCAACTGCACAATATCCTGCACTTCATAAATTTTTCCGTCAATTTCAAGCTCAACCGCCATGGTTCCGGTCAAATTTTTAATCCGAAGCGAATTTTTCTCAATCTCAAACCGCAGCTTTTGCCCGCGCAGCCATGCGAAAAACTCTAGTCTCGTCCACGCGTCAGGCAGTTTTGGCGCAAGTCTAACTCTGTCGCCAACCAGCCGCAGGCCGCCAAATCCAAGCACCGCGCATTGCCATATCCCGCCGATAGACCCGGCATGGATGCCGTCGTTACTGCTGTGCATATTAGGTCCCATATCGATATTGCAAGCCCGCTCAAACAAACGGTATGCCAGCGGATAATCCCCCATGTCGTTAGCTAAGATTGAGTGTGTAGATAGCGACAGCGACGAATCATGCAGCGTGCGCGGTTCGTAATAATCCCAGTTGGCGCGTTTTTCGTCCGGTGTGAAAGCCGCTTCCATAAGCAGAATCAACAGCAAAACATCTGCCTGCTTGCACACTTGGATTTCGTTTATTTGGTCGTGGTTGAAATCGCTGTAAATGCTTCCCACGCGTTCTTGGTTTTTGTATTTTTTCAGGTCGATTTCCCTTAGCCCAAGAAAGGTACTGTTTTGGGCGATAACGCCGTCTTCTCGCGGGATAGGTACGAATATTTTTTCTGCCTTCTCAGTCCAAACGGGGCGTTGTTCGCTCAAATTCAAACGCTCGTTCAACTTAGCAAGTAGGGGAGTACCCTGCAATTTATCAAAATATTCTGCGGCAAGATGCAAATTCCAGCGGGCGAAATAATTTGTAAACGCATCGTCGTCAATCTCGTCTTTGTATTCGTCAGGGCCTATGACATTATTGATATGCAACAGGCCGTCTGAGCCGTCTTCCAAACGGGATGCCCAAAACGTTGCCGCTTCAAAAATAATCTCATACCCGTACTTTTGCATGAAATCCTCGTCGCCTGTGGCCATGTAGTACTGCCACACGCCGTAGCAAACGTCGCAAGTAATATGAATCTCAATCTTGCCCGTCAAAATAGGAATCGGCAACCCCGTAACAATATCCGCCGCGCCAAAAAGCGGTGTAACTTCGCCATCGTCAAGCCATGCAGACTCCCATGGGAATTGCGCGCCCTTGTAGCCGTTTTCCGTAGCCTTCGCTCGTGCGCCCGGCAGCGATAAGTAGCGATATTCCTCTAAACTGCGCGCAGTGTCAGGTTGTGAAAAAATATAGTACGGCAGTGCAAAAACTTCCGTATCCCAGAAAGTATGCCCCTTGTAGCCTTCCCCTGATAAGCCTTTTGCGCCAATGTTCATGCGATTGTCATGTGCGGGACACATGATTTGCAAATGATACTGCGCAAAGCGCAAAGCGAGTTGGTCTTGCGGGTTGACGGACTTCACGGTCACGGGCATGTTGTCCCATACTTTAGTCTGCCATGCGGCTGCACTCACGTTTAGAATTTTAATGTAACCTAAAGCCGCTTGTTCTTTCAACGCGGCAAGCGCGAATGCTTGCAACTCTTCTGTGGCCATCCCTTCGCGGCCTTTATCCCGCGACGTGTGAACAGTGGTGATTTTTTCAATAGTCAAACATTCGCCCTTGGGAATATCCAGCGTAAACACGGAGAACATCTTGCGTCTGTCCATTGCAATATGTGTTTTGACGTTGCTCGTTTTTCCATCCATGGACAATTGAGTATCCGACGTCAACACAAAATCTATACCCGTTTGGGACGTGGTCTGCACCAACTGCATATAACGTCTGTCGTAAAAACGTTTAGGCCCCTCTGAGAAATGCTGGCTACCCGTGTTGGTAATCTGCCCGTTAATCCCGGTAGAAAGCACCAGCATGGTATCAGCGGAAAGAGGCGTGATACATACTTTTTGCGCAATTGTATGTAAATTTTCCAGCGACACCACGCGGAAAAACTCCAGCTTATATCTCGCACCGCAGGGGGACAGCCAAACAATACTGCGCGAAAGTTCACCCGTGGTAAAGTTTAATTCACGGCTGTATTCTTCGATTGTACCAAGCAGGAGAGAAAAATTTTGCCCGTTAAGATTAATATCCATTTCCAAAACATCCGCGGCGTTTGGCAGTTCGCATACTTCGTTTTCGTCGAAGCGATTGAAAGTGCCTGCCACAAACAAGCCGCGGCGTTCGCCTACATAGCGTTCTTCTGTAGCGGCGCGCAGTCCCATGTATCCGTTGCCTTGGCACATGATTGATTCACATTTGCCTAAAGCAGTGGGGTCAAATTTCGTTTCTTTCAGAATCCAGTCGCGGTTTGCTTGTATAGCCATGGAATCACCTCACATATACTCATTGATTGCTGTGCTTGTAAAAAATCCTATTAGAAAAATACATTAGCGCGACAAAACCTACGCCAATCATCATAATACCCAAAACAATATCAAGCCCCGCGAATAAAAAGCCTATCACAACCATTACGCTGCAAGGGAAATATATACGGCAGCTCTTTTTAAAATCGCAGGTATCGCGATAAAACCATGATGAAAAAAATGCCACAGCGCATATCAACACAAGCGGCGTAAGAAGAACCCATGTGGGTGTGTAAAAAAGAGACATGCAGGCACCTCACTTTTTAACTTTCCCTACAAAAACGACTACAGTTTTGCCAACTCTGTCATGCAGCGGCACACGCCCGGCCATCAGCATAATAATTGCCATAAGCCCCGCGACCCACCCAACCACAGGAAACGAGTACATCGCCTTGCAAGACTCCCGCAAAAACAACGCAGTCAATTCCGGTTTTTGCCGCAGTTCTCCATCGATTGCCGGGGGGTGCAGCTCAGCATTTGAAATCTGAACCGAGGCATGTTGCCCTCCGTAGGAGTATTCATCCACCACAACCAATCGCCCCAAGGCTTTGCCCGGGGTCTGTCCGTTCATATAATATGTAAAAAGAACGTTGTACACGCAATAAATTACTATGAAAAATGTAATGGGCGTTAATCCGGCGTACATAGGTACGCCAAAAAAACCGAACACAGTAATTTGTGCGGCGAACATGACAACTATATAGTCTACTAAAGAACACAATAAACGAAGTAAAGTTTTCATTCATATTCACCACTTTGTAACAACATTGTAATATTAGTGAAGTCAGTATCTCAGAAAACTTTGGCAAAATATATCATGTGCATTGGATTTTATGTTATATATCTCAGATTTGTAGCAATATTTCCTGTCTTAGGGCGGTATCTATGGCAAAAATGCCGCCCGTATATACCGAACGGGTTCCCGCACCCTGTGCGCGTACGCCACGTGCCGTCATACAGCTGTGTTCGCCTTCAAGCACAACCATTACATCGTCGGTATCCAGCACCTTTTGCAAAATATCGGCAATGTCACTACCGATACGCTCTTGTAATTGCAGCCGTTTGGCTGCCATGTCTGCAATACGAGCTATTTTCGATAGACCGATTATTTTATCCTTGGGTCTATATGCTATATGCGCTTTCATATTATACATAAGAGCCAGATGATGCTCGCAAAAACTAAAGATACCGATGTCCTTTACCAGCACCCAGTCGTTTGTTTGCACTTCTTCGAAGCATTTGTTGAACATTTGGGCTATTTCGTCGTTGGTGTAGTTCATGCCCTCAAACATTTCTGTGTACATTTTTGCGGCGCGTTCTGGGGTTTCCAAAAGCCCCGGGCGAGATATGTTGTCGCCAAGGGCGGTGATTAGCATTTTTATTGCTTCTTCTACTTTGCTTGTGTTTATCAATTTTTATACTCCTTAATTCGCGTCGTTGTGGTTATCGACGCTTAAACTCCTCTTTCATTTGCGTCCCAAATTATTTTGTGATACTGCAATTGCAGCTTTGCGTTGCGCAAGATAGGGGTTTCCAGTAGCAGTGACACCAGCTTTTTCAAATCGTAAGCTCCGTACACAGCCCCCACATATACTTGCGCCTTAGTATTTACTTTTTTGAGAAATTCGACCATGTGTGTCGCATCGTCGTCAGAGCCTACTACAAATTTAAGAACATCCCATGGTCGTAGTATATCATAATTGGGCAAATGCATTTTTTCGGTTTCGCCGCTTGACGGCAGTTTGTAGTCCATTGTAAAAAACAGCCCCACTTTAGGGTCATATTTCATGCTTTGCATATAATCGAGTAAAAATGTTATGTCTATGCTGCCGTTTGTTTCTATATTAGCTTCGTAGCCCTGGGTTAGGAGCTGATGGATTAGAACTTCTACTTTTGGGGCGGTAAGCGGTTCGCCGCCGGTTAAAGTTATACGGCCAAGGTCGCTGGCTTTTGCACTTGCCATAATAGCTTGCAGAGGCATTACACTATAGTCGTTTTCCAGCGCGTAAGTTGTATCGCAATATGAGCAGCGTAGGTTGCAGCCTGCCAATCTTATAAAAGTTGCCGACTGACCGGCGCGTTTTCCTTCGCCTTCTATGCTGTCGAATAATTCGACGACGTTGTATGTCATGTAATTTATGCCTCCTTAGTCGGCGGAACAAACAGGTGAAAATCCGTTTCGCAGATGTTTCACAATTCCTTCCAATAGCTTGCTGTGTTATTTTCGCTTTCGGTTACTTCTACTTTATAACAGTGGGGTGACAGCGCGTCGCAGACGTATTTTGCCAAATTCTCTGCCGTTGGGTTAAACGATAGTACTTCGTTTAGTATCTTGTGGTCAAGTTCGCCGCTTACTTTTTGCTTGATTTCCGTGAAATCCATAATCATGCCGTGCTTGTTAAGCTCCTTTGCGCGCAGGTATACGGTGATAATCCAGTTATGGCCGTGTATGGCGGTGCATTTGGACTCGTAGTCCAATTCCAGCCGGTGAGCGGCACTTATCTCAAAGGTTTTTTTAATCTCATACATTTGTTTGCTCCTTATAATGGGAAATTTTACATTGCCAAGTATTCGTCATAGCCTTTTTTGCGCAAATGACAGGCGGGGCAGTTCTCGCAGCCGCTTCCCGGGATACCATTGTAACAGGTTAATGTTCTTTCGCGGATTATCTCAAGCACTTCCAAATCATCCGCAAGTTGCCATACTTGTGCCTTCGATAACCACATAAGCGGCGTTTCTATTATAAATGGGTAGTCCATTCCCAAATTAAGAGAGACATTGCAGGCTTTTATAAACATATCACGGCAGTCCGGGTAGCCGCTAAAGTCCGCTTCCGATACACCCAGAACCATTGTGCGTATGCCGCGTGTTTTTGCAAAAATGGCGGCATAGGTCAAAAATAAAATATTGCGCCCCTCAACCAAGGTATTGGGCGGTGAATCTTCAGGTTTGTCTTCGTCTACTTGCATATCCAAGTTGGTGAGTGAGCTGTCGGTTAGCATATTAAAAACGGGTAATGATAAAATATCGAAAGGTATTAGCAAATCGTTACAAATACGCTTTGCGTAGTCAAGTTCCGACTTGTGACGCTGGTTGTAGTCGAAACCTATTGCATGGACATTTTCCTTGCCGTATTTTTTTACCGCCCAAAACAGGCATGTAGAACTGTCCTGCCCGCCGCTTAGTATTACTAATGCTTTCATATTGCAATGTTCCTTTCGTATCAGTTAAAAGCTATAACAATTTGGTTTTGTATAGCCTCGAGCTTCGCCCGAGAATGCGCCTAATGCCGCGCATTTAGGCCTCGTTTTCGGACAACGCAAAATTAAATTTTTATAAGGCTGTCAAAAAGCCGCCTTTTTGCCATATCGGCATATTCATTGTTGCCGTAATTTGCAAACGGGAAGATAGCAATACCGCCCCTTGGGGTGAAGATGCCCTTTACTTCGATATATTTTGGCTCCATTAGCTTTTGCAAGTCTTTCATTATAACATTCACGCAGTCTTCGTGAAAATCTCCATGGTTGCGGAAACTGAACAAGTACAGCTTTAGAGATTTGCTTTCTACAAGCCGTGGACCCGGGATGTAGTTAATTGTAATTTTTGCGAAATCCGGCTGGCTTGTCATGGGGCATAAAGAAGTAAATTCCGGGCAGTCAAAAGTTACCATGTAGTCGTTATCCGGGTGTTTGTTTGGAAATGCTTCCAATATATCGGGGCTGTAGGTAGTGGGGTAGTTGTTGTGGCCATTGCCCAGCAATTGCAGACCTTGAAGTTCGTTTTCTGTTCTCATATAGGTATCATCCTTCGTTTGACAAGATATTATGGTCTATTATATAGCAGAAGTTTTGTTTTGCAATATTTCTTTTTTTATGGTATCGTCGTTTATAGTTAATTTAAGGAGGGTTTCTCATGAATAATCAGGATTTTTACAATCCGGAAGACTGTGCGTATAACAACAGCTATATAGACCAATATGCCATTAATGCCTATGTTGCCAAGGTTTTTGGATGGATGTTTATTGGGTTGTTGGTTACGGCACTTACTACCGGAGCTATTCTTTACGGCATGGAAAACAGCATGGCTGTTGCGGACCTTGTATTTGGGTCGCCGACTATATTTTTTGGTATTTTTATTGGGCAATTGCTTTTGGTTGGGGTTATATCGGGTATGGTGCATAGTATGAACCCGTTTGTGGCCAAAGTTTTGTTTCTTGTTTATGCGGCAACTAATGCGTTTACTGTAGGGATGATTATTGTAATTTATACCATGTATATACTAGGTCCCGCAACTGTGGCAATGGCGTTTGGTATTACAGCGGTGAGTTTTGGAGTTATGTCCGTTTATGGTTTAACGACCAGGGCAGATTTGACACGTTTTTCCAGTTTGTTTAGTATGGGGCTTATAGGAGTGGTTATTGCTTCTGTCGCCAATATATTTTTAGGTAATTCCATGCTGGATTTTCTTGTTTGTGTTATTGGATTATTTGTGTTTTTGGGGTTGACTGCGGTGGACACTCATAAAATTAAAAATCATTATGCGCAGGTTGCGTTGCGTGGCAGTAACCCCGACGGCTCGTTAAGTATGGAGCAGGAAACGCTGGCGAGCAACTTGGCCATACACGGCGCGCTTATGCTTTATTTGGATTTTATTAATATGCTATTGTTTATCTTGCGGTTGCTGGGGCGGCGAAGGTAGGTAACATAAGTGTGAAAAAAGGTGAACTTCCTTTTTTCATCCAAATATTTTTGCCGCAAGGTGGCTCTGCCGCCGCCAGCGACATGGAATCAGGATTGAAAAATTCAACTGGTGACTCACAGTCACCAGTTGAATTTTATGGGAGGCTATAAATGAAAGAATCCGACATGTACAGCCCAATAAAAAAAATGTTAACAAATCAGGGCTACACTGTACGTGGCGAGGTAAAAGGCTGCGACATTGTAGCCCTAAAAGATGAAGCAATGATAGTTGTAGAAATGAAACTGTCGGCAAATCTTACATTAATTTACCAAGCAATGGCTCGACAAGCGGCTACTGATTGGGTCTTTATCGCAATTCCACGTCCGCGTAATGTTAGGCGCGGAACATTTCCAAAGCTAAAAAAACTGGTAAAGCAGCTAAACCTTGGCCTAATTATTGTGGCACTGGACAGCCCGATAAAATTCGCGGAAATAATAATCCTCCCCGAAGGTAAAGACAGCAAACGCAACAAAAAAGCTACCGCCCTAAAGCGCGAAGTGCGAGGACGTACAATCGATACCACAGGCGGCACAACAGGCGCGAAAGTAAACACGGCATATCGCGAGAGGTGTATACGCATAGCCTGCTTATTGGAAGCAAGAGGCGAAATGACGGCAAAGGAACTAACAGCCCTGGGCTGTGAAAACGACACGCATAGAATACTATACACAAACGCAATCGGCTGGTTTAGCCGCACTGGTAAAGGGGTGTATGGTCTATCGGATGCAGGAATAACATATTTAAATGAAAACGCGGCATCGAATTTAGTCATATATTACCGAATAAAGGCCATGGAAGCAGGTTCTTAGTTGCCACTCCATTTATAAAAAAATGTTTATTCCGACAAACACACATGATATAATCATATAAGAAAGGATTGATTTTATGGCATGTAACACCATAATCCTCTACGACATAGAAAACCTGCTGGGAGTGTTTAGCGGTAAGGCAAACACAGTGCTTAACCTTGACGAAATTTACAAGCGTGTGCTTGAAATGGAAGGTGTAACAGGTGTATCCATCCAGCGTGCCTATGCCGACTGGGGTATACCCATGCATCGCAACTTGAGAAATGCCGTGCTTCAAGTGGGCATTGAACCTATACAAATTTTTAACACAAACCAAAACGACAGAGTCAAAAACGCGGCAGATGTCAGCCTTATTATTGATGCTGTAGACTTGGCGGCACGGCGTCCTGAAATTGAAAATTTTGTAATTGCGTCCGGAGACGGTATTTTTGCATTTTTGTCAAAGAAGCTTCACGAATACGGCAAGCGTGTAATCGGTTGCAGTTACGAGAAAGTGGCGAACGTAATCTTTCGCAATTCTTGTGATTTTTTCATCAAGTTGGAAAAAACAGATGATGTAATTATTGCAACGTCCACCAACAGAAAAGCAAATACAGAAACTACCGCAACTAAGACGGCAAAGAAACAATTGGCAAAGCTGCCGAAGACAAAATATACCGAGACTTTGCTTGCTGCAGAAATAAAACCCACCCAAGACCTTGGCGATGTCGCAGGAGTTATGCACATGGTGCGTCAATTGGTGGAAGCGTTGTTTGTAGAGGAAACAAAAGATTTACCGGGGCTTGAAATTTCCGTTTTTGTGACATACATCAAGCATTATGTACCGGGCTTTAACGTGCGGCAGCAAGGATTTTCCCGCATCAGCGATTATATTAAGCTTGTGCTGACAGGAAGCCCATACTGCACATACACATTAGAACCAAATGTTGTGCTTATGGGTCTGCGTACAATGGCAGAAGCAGCAGACGGCAAAATTATTGATGATGTAAACGGTCTGCTGGTGGTTACACCCGAGGGCGAACGCTATAACTCTATATTTAACGTACCGCCAGGCACACCGTTTGTGCATACTGTTTCGCCAACGCCTCCGATAAAAAAGACGCAGAAAAAGGAAAAACGTGTCCCTGCAAAGCGTGGACGAAAGCCGAAAGCCGCTCCGGAAGTTATTGAACCGGTTGTTGAGACATCAGAAGAGGGCAATCTTCGTAAGCGTATAAAGAGTAAATTTGAAGCATTGGCGGCAAAAAATACCCTTTCCGAAGCAGAGATAAAAAAACTAACCACCCTCGAATATGCAAAAACCACCTTTGGCGTGCGTGCTCCTGTTTTCCGCGAAGTCGACCCAAAAATCGACCTGCGCGAACAACGTACAATAAAAGGCAAGGTAAAATACTGGAAAGAAATTTTCGAATTCGGTGGTAAAAGCTTTATCGTTTACAAAGAATGGACTAACCTGCATAAAGAGCGTTTTATGATTTGGGTTGGGGATAAGTAACATGCGAACCGACCCAACCAAAGTTCCGGGTAGTACCGGCGTGCGGCCTGATACTAAAAGCCTGAGAGATTTCGGCATACGAGCCGACACCAAACCACTCGATTTTGGCACGCGAACAGACACTAAGCCGCTGGACGATTTTGGTATGCGAACCGATATCAAAACTCCGCCGGAGCATAAGCCGGAAGAAATTTTGCTCGAAGAACCAACGGATACTGACGAATTCGACCTGGAAGAAATCTCAGATGCGGATGAGCTTGATGTAGAAGTATTACCCAAAACACGAAAAAAATCTTCCGTAAACATGAACTTCCTTGCGGGTAGAAATTTCAAAATAGCCATGATTATCGGCAGTATTGCCATGCTTGTAGTGCTGTTTTTAATCTCCCCTGTTTTTCTCATAGAAGAAGTAATCGTGCTGGGCAATAACCGTGTTAGCGAATGGGATATTATTGACGATGTGGGCAATACCGGTAATATCATGTTATTCAACAACAGGCGTGCGCGGCGGCAAATCATGAGTAATTTGATGATAGAAAACGTGAGTTTTAGGCGTGATTTCCCCGGACGGCTGTATGTTATCGTGCAAGAGCGGCGACTTAGTGCTTTTGTGGAACATAGTCCCGGCAGTTTTTTGGCACTTGATAACATGGGGCGGGTACTGGATATAGGTGTAACCATTGACGAGCCGCTACCTATATTGGAAGGGCTGCAATTTACCCGTTGGCAGCTTGGGCAAGTTTTGGAAGTACCCAACCCGATGGATTTTGCCGCGGTGGTGCAGTATACTCAGCTGCTGGTGGCGTATGACCTTATACATCGTGTGTCTCATATACATGTGGCCGATTCTTCCAATATCCGTATACTTGTAAATTATTGGGAATTTCAGGTTGGAGGCAGTGCAGATGCAGACAAAAAAGTACGCACCATTGCCGCCATGCTGGAAGCGTCTCCCGACCTTGAGATTATGCGGGGTTTTGTATGTATCAGAGAAATAAGGCCGGAATATTTTTTTGTGTTATTGCAGTAAGACGCAGTATATATGCAACTTTTTTTGCTTTATTGCAATGAAAAGCTTGCACTTATTGGACAAGCGTTGTATAGTATGTGGTGACATAATCCTAAGAAAAAGGCAAGAGGAGCGATACCTTTGATTGATATCGACAATACGCATGACTTAAAAGCGAAAATTAAAGTAATCGGAGTAGGCGGCGGCGGTGGTAATGCAGTAGACCGTATGGTAGCCGACGACATTGCAGATGTGGAATTTATTTCTGCAAATACGGACAGCAAGGCTCTTGCAAAGTCTAAAGCATCTATTCGTATACAGCTGGGCGAGAAGCTGACGCGCGGCCTTGGCGCAGGCAGTAAACCTGAGGTAGGACGGCGCGCGGCAGAAGAGTCCCGTGAAATTTTAGCATCTGCCATCGGCGATACAGACTTGCTGTTTATCACAGCAGGTATGGGCGGCGGTACCGGCACGGGTGCGGCTCCTGTGATTGCTGCAATTGCACGAGAAATGGGAATCTTGACCGTGGGCGTGGTAACTAAGCCGTTCGAGTTTGAAGGCGTTTCTCGTATGCGTAATGCGGAAGCGGGCATTGAAGAGCTTAAAAAGAATGTTGACACCATAGTGGTTGTACCCAACGAGCGTTTAGATTCCATTATCGACGATGACGCAACAGTGGAAGAGTCTTTCCGCATTGCGGACGAAGTTTTGCGTCAGGGTGTAGCGGGTATTTCCGGCGTTATTTTGGACGACGGGCTTATTAACTTGGACTTTGCAGATGTAGAAACCGTTATGAAAGACAAGGGACTCGCACACATGGGCGTTGGACGTTCCGCGGGTAAAAATAAGATTGAAAATGCCACCAAGGACGCGCTCAACAGTCCGTTGCTTGAAACCACCACCAAAGGTGCAAGATATATCCTTATTGCGTTTACAGGTGATGGAAATATGGCTCTCAAGGCAATTCGTCAGGCCGCCAGCGAAGTTAAAAAGACGCTAAACCCGGACGCGGTTATTATTTTTGGTACGACCATTAACGAGGATTTTAATGATGAAGTAATGGTTACAATAGTTGCAACGGGTATAGAGGACGGCTTTGATTTTGACGACCCAATGCCTGTGTCTGAAAAAAAAGCTGTGTCGCTTGCGAGTAAGGACAGCGATGCACCGCCGGAAATTCAAACAGCGCAGGAAGAACCGCAAGTTATGGACGAATGGGACGGGCCGACGTTTGTTACCATTGACGAGAACGAAGGAATTAAAACACCGAGCTTTTTAAGAGATTGGCGTAGCCGGTCTGGACGGTAAACTTCCTTCCCGTGCATAGTATAAAATTTCTAAAAAAGTCCAACCTAATTGTAACATTGATTAGGAAGGACTTTTTTTATGATAAAAAAATGGCAAAAGAAATTTACAAAAGCTATGGACGAACTAAAAAGAAAGATTCGAGTGCGGATGGGCATTTTAGTTATCTGCTTTATGATGTGTATAAGCAATGTGGCGTATGCACAGGGCATTTCTGTAGACTCAAAGGCAAGCATATTAATGGAAGCGGAAACAGGTAAAATCCTACACGAGCATAACGCTCACGAAAAACTTGCTCCCGCAAGTGTAACCAAGGTTATGACCATGCTGCTTATATATGAAGCGTTGGATCAAGAAAAAATAAAATGGGACGATGTTGTAACTACGAGTGCTCACGCTGCGTCCATGGGTGGGTCGCAGATTTTCTTGGAAATGGGTGAACAGCAGACAGTTAGGGATTTAGTTAAATCCATCGTGATAGCGTCGGCCAATGATTCTTCTGTCGCTATGGCGGAGTTTATTTCCGGCAGCGAGGATGCCTTTGTCGCGGCTATGAACAACAAAGCAAAGGTGCTTGGCATGGAGAATACTAATTTTGTAAATTCCTGCGGATTGGATGCGCCGGGGCATTTGACAACAGCGCATGATATCGCGTTAATGTCGCGGGAACTTATTCTCAAATATCCTGAAGTATTTAAGTATGCGCAAACACGGCTTGATAAAATCGTTCATAAAACCGCGCGGGGCGAAGAAGAATTTGGGCTTACAAATACAAACAAGTTGATACGCAATTACACAGGGGCTACGGGACTCAAAACCGGGTCTACGTCAGAGGCGTTGTATTGCATTTCTGCCACAGCGGAAAAAGAAGGAATGCATTTGATTTCCGTTATCCTTGGCGCACCTGACCCCGGTGTGCGGTTCGATTCCGCCATGAAGCTGCTTGATTTTGGTTATGCCAACTTCGCGTTAATCGCTAAAGAAGAAGCCGGTACGCCTATGGGTGAGATTCATGTTTACAAGGGGAGCATTGAGAGTTCTCCGGTTGTGATTCGTGAACAGACCAATATGGTAGCACCCAAGGGTAAGCACGTGGAATTGACAGGTGAGGTTGTTATAAAAGAGGCATTAACCGCTCCTGTAGAAGCCGGTGCGCTTGCAGGCGAAGTTATTTACACCTGGGAAGGCGAAGAGGTTGGCCGTAGCCCGCTTATTGTGCCGGAAGATGTAGACAGGGCTACCGCAGGAGAAATGACAGGTAGGGTTTTTAAACGATGGTTTTTTGTAGGGTAAGGAATATGTTTATGCGTTCCGTCGCCTAAAAATGCAAATTGGCCAGTTTCGGAACGGATTAATCCGTTCCTTACATAATATTCGTCCCACAAAGGTTTTACAATGGATAGTTGTTAGGACTTGCTAAATCATGCTATAATTAAAAAAACAGCATAAAGAGGAAACCATATTATGTTAGAAGTTCAAGGACAATACAGCACCGCAAAAATATTTACAGACAACATAGAGCAAAAAGCTATATCACAAATTTACAACCTGCTTAACCAAGAGTTTGCATCCGGTAGCAAAATTCGTATTATGCCAGATGTCCATGCCGGGATGGGCAGCACCGTTGGTACTACTTTAACTATGCAAGGCAAAATAGCTCCAGGCCTGGTGGGCGTGGATATTGGGTGCGGCATAGAAACAGCTCTGTTAAAAGATGACGAAATAGACTTGCATCAACTGGATAGGGCAATACATCAGCACATACCTTCTGGCCTTAGAATACGCAAAGAAACGCACCGCTTGGGTGCTGATTTTGACCTAAAAGCATTGCGTTGTGTTAAGTATATTGATATAAAACGTGCCTTGTTTTCTATAGGTACCCTTGGTGGCGGGAATCATTTCATTGAGTTAGGCAAGGATGAAGATGGTTTGCTGTATCTTGTTGTTCATTCAGGTAGCCGGAATCTTGGCAAACAAATGGCAGACTTTTATCAAGACGCCGCCAATAAGTACATAGGTAGAGTCGGTAGAGGGTCAGAGAAATTTATGGCTTACCTGGAAGGCGAATTGCTTGGCGATTATCTTCACGATATGAACATAGTTCAGCAATACGCAGACTTGAATCGAAGAACAATAGTGAAAGAATTGGAAAAGCGCGTGAACTTTAAAATAGATAAACAATTCACAACCGTTCACAATTATATTGATTTGGACACAATGATATTGCGCAAAGGAGCAATTTCTGCGAAACAGGGCGAACATGTCGTTATTCCAATGAATATGCGTGATGGAAGCGTTGTTTGCATTGGTAAGGGAAACGAAGATTGGAACTGTTCTGCGCCGCATGGTGCAGGTCGTCTGCTTAGCCGTGGCATTACTAAAGAAAGCTATACCCTTACCCAATATGAAGAGGCTATGGAGGGCATATACTCTTCATCCATCAGCAAAAGAACAATTGACGAAGCTCCATTTGCGTATAAACCAATGGATGAAATTATATCTAAGATTGGCGATACAGTGGATATTGTTAGGACAATCAAACCCCTGTACAACTTTAAGGCAGGGATGTAATTCGATCATAGAGCAGAAACGTATTCAACCAACGGTAAAATCGTTGTCCTATCCATGAAATCGATTTTTTTGCCGTAGGTTTCGAGCAATAAATGGTCGTCATTTGTGCGTCTATCAACAGGTGTTTTCTCCGCTGCTCTTTTGACTACACCCATCATTGTTTTGTGAAGAAAACTCAACTTTGCATAATCTATTGCGCCGCGCAAGTGAAATACTTTCAGTTTGGCAAAACGTTCTTGCGAAAATTGCTTTGATAAAATATTTGAAAAATCCGTAAGCTTGGTATCTGCAAGCCCTACGGTAAATACCACCAGCGATTTAGTGGGGTTTTTTGTAACAAGTTTCGCGCCCAAAACTCCGCCAGCGTACAAGCCGCCGCCGTACACGATGGTATCGTAGTCCATCAACTGTGGCGGCTTTATTGTTGATGCTTCAAAAAGAGGGGCGTTTAAGGCCTCAGCAATCCATTCGGCGTATTGCTTTGTTGTTCCGTAATGGGATTTGTAAATTACTGCAATTTTATTCATGATTAATTCATGTCTCCTTCGTGCTTAATTCCGTTTAATAAAATGTCTATATAGCTGTCAGCAAGTATGTCCCAGTTCGCGTTTTTGTATAACCGGTTTTCGATTGCGTTTATGGAGAAGCCAATTAGCGCGCTTACAAGCATCCATGACGCATTATGGTCGAGAGGGCGCAAAACTCCTTGCCGTTGCCCTTCCAACAAAAGGTTGTGCAACATGTTAATACCGCTTTCTTCCGGAGATGCGGAGCTGCTTGAAGAGTCGAAAATTGCTTTTGTTCCGCTACGAATAACGGCCCTGCTCATTTCTGCATTTTGCGCCATTGTATTTATAAACGCTTTGAATGACAGCTGTACTTGCTTGTCTATTGGGGCGTTTTTATTTTCCTGCAAAGCAGTTGTTATGTTGGATATGATTTTTTTGTAGACTTCTTGCAGGATATCGTCGATTATTTGCGCCTTGTCTTTGTAGTAGAGATAGATAGTTGTTGGAGAATACTCTATTGCGTCTGCAATCTTGCGCATAGAAAGCTGCTCGTAGCCTTCGGTGGCTATGATTTTGATTGCGGTTTCTAAAATTGCAGACCGCATGTTTTCTTTTTCGCGTTCGCGGCGTGATTTTGTTTGCATAAGCCTCCTTTTTTAACGATGTAAATTATGTTAACGATGTTATTTTATCATAGGTTAGCTATTTGTCAATGCATAAAAATAGCGGACGACCAAAAGCCGTTCGCTATAATTAATTTTTTTCAGGTTATTATGGCAGTTATTCCCGCTCATACGGCCAAGCATTTATCCCGCCGAAGTCATACACGTTTACATAGCCCATGGATACCAGCAAGGACGTGGCTCCGCGGCTGCGATTGCCGCTTTGACAGTACACCAGAATTAAGTTGTAGTAGTCTTTCAAGATTTCTGAGGCCTTGTCGCTTATTTCAAAATCGGGTAATAGAATTGCACCGGGTATATGTCCGGTTGCAAATTCCCTTTCGCTTCTTACGTCAAGAATTATTGCGTCTGGGTAACGCGTCATCATCTCCCGCGCTTGGGTTGCGGAAATTCTTCTGCTTCGATACATATCCTCTCCCCCTGGAGTGTCTGAGTTGTATTCGATTTCAACAGCCGCGTCAGGTTCATTGGCTGTTTCGGTCGGGGTTTGGGGAGTAATCGCCATATACAATACGGCTATTGCAGCAATGGCAATGATAATGCCCGCAGAGGTTTTAATTTTTTTTGCCATAGAAATTACTCCTTATATGATATTATGCGAAAGTGGACAATCGTGTGAACACTTGCTTCGACATTATACAATAGACGTCTTCTGAAATTGGAATTGGCGAGCGAAAATACTCCCTGATTCCGAAATATTTTCGCTCGCCCACTTTGATTTCAGAAGAAGACTAATAATAGTATAGCAAAAACTTGCGCACTAGGCTACAATACCCTAGAGGTGATTTACATATGAAGCCGATAATTCAGCTGGACCAAATTTTGATAAATAAAATTGCTGCGGGGGAAGTTGTCGAACGCCCTCTTAGCGTGGTGAAGGAATTGACGGAAAATTCTATAGACGCGGGAGCTACCGTTATTACCGTGGAAATAGCCGATGGCGGGTTAACGTCGGTACGCGTTACCGATAACGGCGGCGGCATTGCCGCAGACGAGTTAAAACTCGCGTTCTCCCGTCATGCCACAAGCAAAATCGCCAGCATTGACGATTTGTTTGAAGTGCAGACGCTTGGCTTTAGGGGAGAGGCGTTGTCGAGTATTTCGGCAGTGTCGCAAGTGGAGATGATTACCAAAACAGCACATGCCATCACGGGTACTAAGGTGGAGGTTCATGGTGGCAAAATACTGTCGCGGCAGAATATTGGTTGTGCAAACGGTACTACTATTGTTGTGGCAAATTTGTTTTATAATACACCCGCGCGGCGGAAATTTTTGAAAAAGCCTGCCACTGAGGCGGGGTATATTTCCGACTGCTTGCAACGGCTGGCACTCGGGAACCCAGGGCTGACGCTGCGGTATATTAATAATGGCAAAATTGTGTTCCAGTCCACAGGCAACGGTGATTTGAAAAATGCCATGCTGAATATTTATGGCAGAGAAGTTGCTACAAATGTGGTTCCTGTGGATGTTAGGGTAGGGGAGCTATATTTGCATGGGCTGGTGGGCAAGCCCGATAGTGCGCGCAGCAACAGGCGATACGGGACTTTTTTTATAAACGGAAGATATATTCAAAGCGAGTTGCTTACCAAGGCCATTGAGACAGCTTTTTCGCAGTTGCTGCCGGGGGGAAAGTTTCCGCTGTTTGTGCTTAATTTGAAACTGCCTTTTGATTCGCTGGATGTGAATGTTCATCCGACTAAAATGGATGTACGTTTTGCGGAGGAAGAGCGGATTTTTGAATTTGTGGAAGGGGCGGTACGGGACGCGCTTGAGGGGAGTAATTTAATACCCGCCGGGCGGCCACGGAGTAGGGGGAAGGTTGCCGAGGTTGAGGTGGAACAGCTTTCTATTGATATTACGGACAATGACGAGCGGCAAAGGCACTCAGGCCGACAGAGCAGCCCGGGTCGGCAGAGCCTCCCAAGTCGGCAGAGTCTCCAGCATAGGCAAATTGCTGACCCTGCAAATACAGAAACCGGTGTGCCATCCACTACAGGACAGAGGATTGCCATGGATGCATGGACAAGCAGTTTGCAGCGCACTAAGCACGCTTCTGCCGCGCAGAGTGGTGTGCGTGATTCCAATGTGGGTACGGACATAGAATCCACCATACGCGACTTATATCTTAATCCCGGTTGCATGGGCGAGCAGTTCGACTTGCGAACGGCCAACCCCACAAAGGCAATATCCGCAAAAGAATATAATTCAATTCCACGGGCAGACGTTGTTTCTCCTAAAATGCCACCACACGTTGGCAACACAACACAGGATAACAGTCTGACGTACGATAACAGCTTTGCACATGATACCCCACCGCAACCCCGGAATGACATGCACGACGCGCAAATCATAGGCCTGGTATTCAATACATATTGGTTGATATCCCAAAGCGAATCACTTTACGTAATAGACCAACACGCCGCCCACGAGCGCGTTTTATATGAAAACATATTGACCAAATTCCGAGAAAGCACCATCCCTTCTCAGCAGTTACTGCTTCCCATTCCTCTTCACCTAACCCCCCGGGAAAAGCAGACTTTGACAGACAATATCGACCTCTTTCAAAAATTCGGTTTCACCATAGCTCACGAGGGCGACAGCTTCGCCATAGAAGCGGTTCCGCTGCTTATAAACGGGCCGCTTAGCTCCGCATTCTTCTCGGATATTTTGGATAAAATAGACCAGCCGGATTTTTCGAAAAAAAGCCCTTACGACCATAAGACCGAACTCGTTGCAATGGCCGCCTGCAAAGCGTCGGTAAAGGGCGGCGACAGTCTTTCGGAAACAGAAGCCCGCGCGTTGATAGCACAATTGCTGGAACTGGAAAATCCGTTCACATGCCCTCATGGCCGCCCGACGATAATAGAAATCACACGCAAAGAACTGGAAAAGAGATTTATGAGATGAGTATGTCAAAACCAATCCTTCATATAATAGCCGGCCCCACTGCCTGCGGAAAGACTGCCGCCGCAATAAACTTAGCACATAAAATAGACGCTGAAATAGTTTCGGTAGATTCGATGCAGATTTACAAAGGTATGGACATAGGCACAGCAAAGCCCACTGCGGAAGAGATGCAAGGTATCCCGCATCACATGTTGGATGTTGTCGTACCTGATGAGTATTTTAGTGTGGCGGACTATACCCGCCTTGCCGCCGCCGCTATAGAGGATATCATTTCTCGTGGGAAAACCCCGATACTTGCGGGAGGCACGGGTTTTTATATTAACGCCGTGCTGTATGGTGCAGAA
>Ga0123355_10000230_pt1 | contig 71220 bp, 73 predicted proteins | sample TergutEmb28metaG_3_FD_89872 | JGI IMG/M metagenome (GOLD analysis project Ga0123355, IMG submission 89872) | Embiratermes neotenicus P1 segment gut microbial communities from Petit-Saut dam, French Guiana - Emb289 P1 | ecosystem: Host-associated > Arthropoda: Insects > Digestive system > Gut ...
AATCTTTTCGTCTTGAGCCTGCTATGTAACATGAAGTACATGAGTGGAAAAAGTAGTAAAGCATTTATTAGTTTTTAAGCACGGTATACAGAAACACGGTATATGAACTACAGTATTACGGTATTACATGAAACGGTCATGCGACTCCCCAAACGCATAGCTTTTCATAAACCCTTCTCAAAGAGGTAAGTACTAAAACATTAGCATTAAGCACACGGCAGTATCCGGCAGGCTCAAGGCTGAAGAGGTTTAACCCCGTATGTTAACATGTAAGGAGTTAAGAATGTAAGGAGTTAAGCATGAGAAGTGACAACGAACTAAATGAGATGATAGGCAACAATGTTTACAAATTGCGTATTTCACACGATCTAAGCGTTAAAGAATTAGCAAATCTGATAGATTATGCTGACTCATCTTTACATTTAATTGAAACAGGAGTAAGAGGCACATCAGCATGTACTTTGGTAAAAATCGCTGATGCTCTTGGCGTAACATTAGACCAACTTGTGAATAAATCTATAGATGAGGCTTCGTCAGAAGATCAGATTAAGCTCAATAAAATATTCGCAATATGCAGGAGTATACCCGCTAAAGAGTTGAATTTAGTAATTCAAATTTTGACATCAGTCCATAGGCATTCAGATGATTAAAATCCTTCAAAAAAGACCTCTTGCGTAACCGGGCAGTGCCGGATTCGCAAGGGGTCTTTTTTTAGTGACAGCTTATTGATCGCGAAGCAACGAGCCGTTAGGCAAGCTTTCTGCGAGATAGTTCTTATAGTTTAAAAAATGCAACTAGCTGCTGAAGCATTTCTGATTGTGAATTAAGTTCTTCTGCCGTAGCCGCGGCTTCGTGGGCAAATCGTGAATTATTTTGCACCGTAGTAGCAGTTAGCAGCAAGGTTTCACTTATTTGAGTAATCATATCAGATTGTTCTTTAGCGGCGTTTGTGATGTTATTGATAAGGGTAAGCACTTCGGTAGAGCTTATCACAATACCACTTAACGATTCTGATGTAGTTTGGGCAACAGTAGAACCGGCTTCCACCCTCGCTATAGAATCTTCAATAAGTCGTGTAGTGTCTGTTGCAGATTCTTTGCTTCGGTTTGCAAGGCTACGCACCTCGTCGGCAACAACGCTAAACCCTCTACCATGTTCACCGGCGCGCGCCGCTTCAACAGATGCATTCAATGATAGCAAATTTGTTTGAAATGCAATGTCTTGGATGGTTTTATTAATCGTAGAAATACTGCTTGACGATTCTTTTATTTTCTTCATTGCATCCAATAATTGCTTCATTGTTTCATTTGCATCTTGAGCGTCAGAAGTGGATCTATGAGAAAGATTGTTGGCCTCGCTTGCGTTATCTGCAAACTCTTTTGTTTGTATCTTAATTAGCTCTACAGAGGTATTTAATTCTTCTAAAGAAGTGGCTTGCGCGGTAGAGCCATCAGCCAATTCCATAGCATTTTCTGTAATCTTATTTGCACCTTCAAATACATACTTGGCAGCCATAGAAATTTCAGACATGGCTTTTCTTAGATTATCCGAAATATTATTAATCGCGTCTTTAATCTCTGCAAAATTCCCTATATAGTTACGTTCTATATTCTTGGTTAAATCTCCGGTGGACATGGCTGTTAAAACTTGTGAAATTTCGGTAACATAACCTGCCAACTTATCAATGGTAGCGTTTACTGCATTTTTTATAAGCAAGAAATCACCTTTATAATCACCGGTGACTTTTTTGCTAAACTCACCTTTTGATAAGTTGCCCATTACATCTCTTATTTCTACAATTGGCGCGTCAACAGCTTCAGCAATATGATTTAATCCATCAGCAAGGCTTTTCCAACCACCTTCATACTTGTTTACATCAAGATGAAATTCTAAGTCACCTTTTTTGCTGGCGGCTTCAATCATTGCATCTACATCAGCATCAATGCTTTTTAGGTTAGAAACCAAGGCATCAACTTTGTCATTTAACACAGCTTTTTTACCGGGCATTCTTTCAAGGCGCAAATCAAAATCACCTTTGCTTATTTTATCCAGCATACCCATTAAAACCATCATATCTTTAACAAAATTATCTGTAAAAACATTGATACCTTCAACCATTTTTCTATAATCACCTTGGTACCTGCGAGCGTTCATCCTGTAATCTATATCACCATTTACGTCAGTTTCGTAGGTAAAATTACCTAAATCGTTCATCATGTTCTTAATAACATCTACAAGGTCATACATATCTTGCGTTAAAATGCCTATTTCATCTCCTGTAGTGTTTGACCTATCTATATTTACATTAAGGTTTCCGTTTGCTACATTTTTTACTAAAGAAACCAGCCTTTCAATAGGCTTGTTGATTGCTTTAGAAATAATTACTGCTGCCACAATACCAATAAGCATACCAATAGCAGTCATCGCTAACATAAGAGCAAGTGTCCCCATGGTTTGCGATTCAAGATCACGGTCTATTGCAGTCATACGATTTTCTACACTGGTAAAGGTCTCATTAAAATATCTGTAAAAACTCTCAACTGTATTCATTGCATCACGTGTAACAAATATAGGAGAAATTGCATCTCCTGCCCTTGCATAGTTCATGGTGCGTGCTATATAAATATCTATATAGCGAAAAACTTCTGTTTGCATACCATCAAGTAACCTTAATTGATCTTGACGCTCTGAAGGAGTTATAACAGTGTCTGTTTGTAAAGAGTGTCGGTAGTCATTAAAAAAAGTTCCCAAATTTACCCGCAATTGCGTAAGATGTTGTTGCTGATTGTCTATACCAATGTTTCTGATTGTTTCATTGGCAGACGGATCAGTGCCGTTTGCAACATTTAAATCAACCTCGCTGGCATACATAGAAGCACGGTTCATTGTGCGTCGGGCATCCATCATTGATACTTCAATGTCACGTAGTAAACTGCGCCTATGAGCCGGATACCTCAGAACCTGAGCATATTGGTTTTGCACTTGCATTATTTGGATTGAGCCAAACACTGCAACAATTGCCATAATAATCAGCAACAGCGCAAAACCCCCAATTAACTTATTTCTGATTGTCATATTCTTAAAAAAATTCATGAGAAATTCCTCCAGTTCTTTAAATAGTGTATTTTAAATTTCTTAGCATAGTAACGAAATGTATCAAAAGTTTGTGAATAATTTAAATGATAGAATCTACCACTTCTTTAACTGTAAAACTATCAAAAGGTTTTCTTATATAGTTAGTAGCCCCCAATTCATAGCCTTTTTCCATATCTTCTTTAGAATCTTTGCCGGTGATTAATATAACAGGTATAGCTTTTAATGTTTCATTAGCCTTTATTGTTTTAAGAACATCATAACCTGATAAATCCGGCATTATCAAATCTAAAATAATTAAATCCGGCATTATCATATTAATTAATTCTAATCCATCAGCACCATTTTTTGCAATTATTGTATCATAATCATCCTTTAGTATATCATTAAGGATAAGCAAATAAGCTTCAGTGTCATCAATCATCAAAACTCGTTTTCTTTCATTCATTTTTGAAATATCGTCATGCATTGTATCATGCCTCCAAAATTGTATTGATCAACGCTACAGCGATATCATACTTTCCGGTCATTTTATTAATTAAAATTTTATTAATAATATCTCCAACATCCTCGTTAAGTAAATATTTTTGCAACTTTTTTGTGCATTCATTTATTGTAGAAATATCAGAATCGGATATCGCTTTTTTTAGCAATTCCAATTCTAATTTAAGCTCATCTGTACATGTATTTTTATTATCAACATCCTTTATTATAACCTGAGAAATATTATCTAAAAGCATTTCCAGTTCAATTAAAAATCTTGGTGTTTCAGTTCGTATAAACGATACATCATCTTGCTCTGCGGCATGTTCCAAGGTTGCTGCAAATTTGGAAAAATTGACCGCCCCAATAGTTGCAGACGCGCCTTTTAATGCGTGAACATGTATTTTATATAGTTCTATGTTTTCTTTTTCAATACACTCTTTTAATTCACCCAATAATTTGAGACCGTCCTTATAGTATACTTCTACAACCTGTAAATAAATATCAAGCCTTCCGCCTGATAAAAAAATACCTCTTTGAACATCTATTCCATTTATTTTAAAATTTGGCTTATCAATAATGACAACATCATTATTTTGCTTTTCCCTTGATATCCATTTTTCAATAATTGCATTTAGTTTGACAGTATCAATAGGTTTAGGTAAAAAGTCGTTAAAACCGTTTCTATAAAACATTTCCCATGTACCATGGGCTGCATTAGCTGTTAATGCAACTATTGGTACATTTTTACAATCTGTTTGACATTTAACCTCAAGTGCTCTAATACATGCAACAGCTTCAACACCATTCATTACAGGCATCATATGATCCATAAAAATTAAATCATAGCGGTTAGATTTAACTGCTTCTATTGCCTCGGCTCCACTTTCGCACAAATCAATATCCATTTCATACGGTTTTAATAGCCCTTTTGCTACCACTAAATTAGCTTTTATATCGTCAACAATTAAAACACGTACCTGAGGAATTACAATTACTGCATAATTCTCATTGTTTGTAGTATGGTGGGGTTGGTTGCTTTCACTATCAACATCATTCAAAATATTAGCGATAGTAAGGCAAAAGAAAGGGTCTGTAATTAATATAAATTTTGTGTTGGCTTGAAAGTTTGGATAAGTTTTTTTGAATTCGTTATGCATTTCATTTGTAATAAAAACGTGTGAATACTCGCTTTCAAGTGCTGTATACAATTCTGAAATTGTCTCAACAATGTCATAATGAACACCAAAGCCATCCATGGCATGGGTGATAGAATTAAGATGAATTTCTCGATGTTCAAAAATAAGCACTTTCTTTTGATCGGGATTATTAATTTCGCATAATCTTTCATATACACGGATGTTTTGAGACAATGTAACAGTAAATATACTGCCCACGCCATACATTGAAGAAAATTCAATTTTTCCGCCCATTAAGTTAACAAAGTTATGGGTAATAAAAAGGCCAAGCCCTGTTCCTTCAATCATTTTATCATCAAACTGAGCAAATTCTTTGTAAAGGTTTTTAAAATCTTCTTCTTTAACCCCTCTGCCGGTATCTTCAACTGTTATAATAAGGTCTAGTGCATTGGAATCAACTTCTCCATCAATTGACAATGAAATAAACCCTTCATCAGTAAATTTTACAGCATTTGATAAAAGATTTAGTATTATTTGGCGTAGCTTTACTACATCTCCAATAAGTATGTTGGGTATTTTACTGTTTGCATATACCAAAAAATCTAAGCCGGCACCTATTTCTACCATTTGCTCTTTGGTGATATCTATTACATCAGTTATTAATGATGAAAGAGTGTATTCGTCCATAAAAAGTTCCGGGTCGTCATTTTTTATATTAGTATAATCTAAAATGTCATTTAATACGTACATTAGCTTTCCGCCGGCTTTTTTTATGCTATAAGTATACTCGCGGATATTGTCCGGCATATCTTCCCGCAGACCAATTTCGGCCATTCCAATTATTGTATTCATGGGAGTTCGTATCTCATGGCTCATTTTAGTTAAAAAATCAATTTTGGCACGGTTTGCTAATTTTGAGGTTTCAATATGAATCTGTTTTGTTAAATCCATAAAAAAGCCTTCAATTAAACAAGGCATACCTTCGTCGTTTGTATCGACTACGAAGCTACGCATCCAAATACGTTTTTCTTTACCTGATTTTGTAGTAATCCTAAATGTTGTTTCTAAAGGAAGCCCTACAGACAAAGTAGACCTATGGAGTGGCTCTAATATTAGCGCATCATCAGGATGTACTATATTAAAGAGTTTTATGTCGCCTTTTACAAGCTCTTCCGGAGTGTATCCAATTAGAACTTTGCTGCCTTTACTGACAAAAGTAAAGGTAAAGTTTGGTGGGTCATTAAGTGCTTGATAAAGCATTCCGGGTAAATTATTTATTATATCAACAGTTTTATTAGTCATATCCACTGCTATGTCTCTCCTTCGTAAGCAGATTTTTAATCGACCTAAACTAACGATAAAATTTTATTGCCAATCTGATCTAAAGGTAATTCATAGTCAACAGCTCCCAATTCTTTTGCAACCTTGGGCATACCATATATGGCACTTGTTTCTTTATCTTGGCCTATGGTTGCAGCTCCATTGTTGCGCATCGTTAACAGGCCCCTTGCACCATCTGCTCCCATCCCTGTTAATAATACACCTATAGCGTCTTTTTGGAGGTTTTTTGCTACAGATTCAAACAATACATCAACAGAAGGTATAACATGATGCACTTTTTCTCCTAAAAAGCAATCAACTGCTAATTTACCATTAAGATTAACAATCTTCATATGCTTTCCGGCAGGCGCAACCAACACCTGCCCCGGCAACAAATAATCTTCCTGTTGTGCTTCTTTTACTGCAATTTTTAGCGACTTATTTAGTCGAGCGGCAAACAATTTTGTAAACCCCGGAGGCATATGGATAACTAAAACTATTGGTGGTACTGTCGTTGGAAATTTAGTCAAAACTTGTTCCAGCGCCTCCACACCACCCGTTGATGCGCCTATAGCAATCACTTTTCGAGTTCCTACAGATAACATGACGGGCATCTCCTCGTAATTATGTAACCGGCATAGTCAAAATGCGATTTGTTTGACATTTTGTTATCCTTGTACTTTTTTACTGTAACATTAATTGTCGAAACATTATATCATATATACCTAAAAGCAAGAATGGCATAAATAGGTTTTTACTTATGACTAAAAAGTATTCGATTAAATTTCTTTTTACTTACCATCATGGCTGATAGAAAAAGGAGCAACAATGCCGTAGCTATAGTACCACCCGGTTGATAGTAAAAATTCCAATATGAATATATTGTAGAGTACATAGCTAATACTATGCCCGCTACAGTAATGGGTAATCCAATAAAGTAGTCGTTAGAATCTTCCAGGTTATGGCGGACCAAGCGATAGGCTCCTGTTGCTATGAATATTAGAGACGATACTACTATAATGGTATTTCCATAAAAAGTAAAATGTTTTATTAAGCAAATTGGTGCTATGCCAAAAGTAATTATATCAGCATAAGAATCCAAGTGCTTCCCCAATTTAGTAGAGGCATCTAATTTACGGGCTGCAAAGCCGTCAAAAAAGTCAGCGATTGCCCCAAGCAGTATCAAACCTGTAACTATAAAAATTTTTTGTGGATGATCTACCCAAATTAAAATTAAAATAGAAACTATACCTAACAACATATTGACCATAGTCAAAATATTTGGGATAGATTTAATTAATTTGCCCTTGATCATGGGACAATCCTCCTTTACAAAGTTTATAGTAAATTTTATAAAAAGCAATAAAAATAATACTTAACAGCATCACAAGCCAAAATGTAATAAACCGAAATAATAATGTTATTACAGCGGCACAACTTATTGGAAGCCCCACTGCTGTAAACAAGCCAACCATAGTGCCTTCAAATCCACCCAATCCGCCCGGAAAGATAGGAAGCATAGCAACCATATATGAAACAAAAGTAATAGCTACAATATAGATTATAGGAACGTTATTAAAAATTTGTATTGCCAGGATATATAGTTTAAAAGGGTAAATTAACCAAATAAGAAAGGACAGTAGCAAGAGAGGAACCCATGCCTTGGTATTTTTACGAATAACAACCACTTGTTCTAATAATGAATGAAAAAAGCGAGGGCTTTTTTTTGTGCTCAAATATGATTTTATTCGATGGGGAATAAAAAAAATGGTAGCAAATATAAGCAAAAATAATAATAGCACACTGTAAATTGAAATTTGTATATGTTCGGATTCAAATAATGACACAGTTCTTATAAGGAAGCCTACCGCAAATAATTGTATAAAAAAGAATGCGCTAAGGCTGAATATTTTTTGTAATACCGGTATGGTACCTGATTGCTCAACAGAACACTTTCCTATGCGGCTAATTTGTATTGTTCGAGTGATCTCGCCGCCAACTTTTACCCCGGGGGTAATAGAATCTACTACTGAACCTAAGCAATTTATATAAAGCATACGATGAAAAGGAATAAACAAGTTAGTAAGCTTTGCAATTTTATACCATTGATAATTTACTAAAAGTTGGGATACAATCTGCAAGCCTATCACTATAGCCACTATTTCTATAGGAATTTGCCTTATGCTATACAACAGATTAGTTTTATCAAGCTGTGACAGCACAACCGGTAACAGCAGAATCATCAATGCTGTTAATAACTTCTTCCTTTTCATATGACTGCTCCTGTTTTATGTATAACATGGTTTTGCCTATGTTACCGGCTTTTTTATGTGAAATAAAAGTGCGACAAGTTTGCAAAGGCTCAGGTAGGCAACTATACATACTTCCAAGATATTTTTTTGGCAAGCGCACAAGAAGTTTGGTTCCCGGTTTAGCATGTTTTTTTACTTTGGAAAACACATAATCCATAGGGCACACTTGCATAGCAAAGTGAATAACAGTGTACTCAGAAAGTAAGAGTGCTGAACTGCCTCCATCCTGCCAATATACATGCATCTGTTCATATAGCCCAAGGTTACGAATAACTTGCCCGGCCTTGGAGACACAATTTTTATTATTATCAATAACAGTAACTTTAGCACCGGTTGCTTGGTGGAGTAAAATGCCGCTAAAAGGGCATATTCCACCACCAATGCAAAGTATATGATCGTTGTTAGTAATGTTTGCTAAGCTAATTTCATTTTGGATTATGTTTTGGTAATATTGAGATCCCAGCCAATAAATAATTTTTGAATGCAATGCCCAATACTCAATTTTTTGTGTGAACTTAGTTATCAATTGCGGCATTTTTGTATCTCCTATTTCATGCAATAAACAACTGCCCAATCCGGTTTATCAAGCCACCAACAAATAAAGCCATAACAATAGTGGAAAGGGTAATGGTTAAAGCAATTTTAATTTTAAATTCTTTAGCAAGGATAGCAAACACAGATAGACAAGGAAGATACAAAAGAGATACAACCCCACCTACAAAGGCTTGTAAAGCTGTTAAGTCTAAAACCAGCAATGGTGCAACAGACATTTCGCGGCGTACAATACCTAAAATTAATGCAATTACTGCTTCGGCAGGAAGGCCAAGCCAATAAGTTACCAGCGGCTGGGCGTATACAGCTATAATATTAAGTAAGCCGGATTCGCTTAATAAAGCGGCGATAATTATAGCTATCATCATGGGCACTTCTGCATCTTTTAAAAAGTGTTTCATTCGGGTTATTAATTTTCTTACAAAGGACTTTGGATTGGGTATTAATAAATTTGGTATTTCAATTACCAAAGGGTCAATTGTTCCTTTTACTAACTTTCCGGCAATTAAAGTTACTGCAACAAACAAGAGAAGAGAAAACAAAATCATAGCCGGAAGCATCCACCATGCGTACCCTGCCAACAGAACAATTAAAGCACCTGATTGAGAAATACATGGCACTGCAAAGCAAATGGCGGCACTAATAACAATGCGTTCTTTGCGAGAGGTAGCGGCACGGCTGCCTATAATAGCAGGAACGGCACATCCATAGCCCATTAGCATATGTATAAGGCTTCCTCCCTGAACGCCAAGCTTTCTCATAATATTATCAAACAACACACTTATTCTGGGCAAAAAGCCCGTATCTTCCAAGAAAGTAAAAACGATATAAAACAACAGTACATAAGGAAAAATGAGTGCCAATATCCATTCAAAACTAATTACAAAAATTCCAAATTCCCCTACTAAAATATTTAAAAACATGCCTTCGGGAAGCAAGGCGGTAAAAAGATTTCGGAAAAATGGCACGATAACCCCATTAACAAGTGGAAGAAAGAAGAGTGCGCGCAAGCCTCTTCCGCCGCCTATTACTACGCCAATAGCTATAGCCATAACCAAAAAGGCGATAGGAATACCGGGCATAGGTTTCATCATGGCTTCTCCAAGGCGATCCATAAAGCTTAGGCGAATATCATTTTTATTGCTTACACGCCTTACAATCTCTTTTGCCTTAACCCATGCGTCGACCGGTTCCTTTTGAGAATTGAAGCGGCATAAAGAACAATTACCACAAGAAATATGTTCGATTTCTTGATTTGTTTCAGGCTTTGCTTCAGTTGGATGAATGCAATCTGTTTTTGGCGTATTCAATACCATTTCCAGTTTTGTTATAAGTTCGTCAAGCCCTTGCCTTTTTGCTGCTACAGTTGGTACAACCGGCGCATCTAGTTCTTGTTCTAATAATTTTGTATTAATGGTTATTCCGTGACGGTCAGCAACATCTAAGAGGTTTAAAGCATATACCAAGGGGATATTGTATTGTTGCAGTTCTAGCCCAAGGCATAGATTGCGCTCCAGATTGGAGGCATCTAACACACAAATAATGGCTTGGGCACCACTTTCCATAAAGCTTGTGGCAACGGCTTCTGCTTCAGATGAAGGCGTTAAAGAATATGTACCCGGTACATCTATCAAGGTGTATTCTTTACCGCCAACAGTAAAGGAGCCTTCCATAAAGGAGACTGTAGAACCTGCATAATTAGAGCTTATTGCATGGATCCCCGTAAGCTCTGTAAAAAAGATGCTTTTCCCCACATTTGGATTGCCCATGAGCAGTATTCGGCTCATTATATAATCTCCCTAATACTTATCTGCTTTGCAATATCTTTGCCCAATGCAATAGAGTAAGCCTCTTCTATACGTAAAAGAACCGGGCCTCCTAAAGAATAACGATTTTGAATTGTAACTTGTGTGCCGGCACGCAGCCCCATATTTTCTAATAGTCTGATATTTGGTATGGAAGTTACTTGAAAGGTTCCTTTAACTTTACCTTCATATAAATTATTTAAGTTTTCTTGCTTGTTTAGCACAAGAATACCCCCTATGCAATTTTATTATTTGAAACTTTATTTCCTTCCATTGCCTTATTATATTTTTGAAATCTGTTAGCTGTGACTAACTTGATATATAGGATAGCATGTGAAGGATAGTAGGTCAATGTTTTTAACTCAAAAATTGTTAAAACTATTTTTTTCGGCATAATTTTTTTGTATTGCAATGCTGTAACTGAGGAAAAAGAAAACATCCAACCGATAACAAAATGAGATCGGTTGGATGTTGTATGCAATGTGAAAATATCTGCATATCGTGATTTTATATCTATATATAGGAATTTTATGTTGATGTTAAGGGGGGATTGTGTTACAATACGCAAATAGAGAGGTGAAGTTTATGGTAATTAGTTATAATCGCTTATGGAAATTGTTAATAGATCGTGGCATAAAAAAATCTCAACTAAAAGAACAAGCAAATATCAGTAGTAACTCACTTGCTAAATTAGGGAAGAACGAACCCGTTTCTTTAAATACGTTGCAGAAAATCTGCGTTTATCTTGGTTGTGATATAGGTGAAATCGTGGAACTAAATGTAAAACTTGCTAATAATGAAGCTATGAAAGGCAGTGAGCAAAGATGAGAGCAGTTTCATTGTTTAGTGGAGCAGGCGGAATGGATATTGGGTTTGTTAAAGCAGGTGTTAATATTGTATGGGCTAATGAACTAGATGTTGATGCTGCACAAACATATCAGAAGAATCATTCTGATATGGTATTACGACAAAGTGATATTAAAATTGCAAAAGAAGAACTAAAATACTTTGAAAAAAATATTATTGATTTGGTTTTTGGTGGCCCACCGTGTCAAGGATTTTCAGTTGCAGGAAAAATGAATCCTAATGATGAACGCAGTCAACTGATTTGGGAATTTTTTGATGTAATTCGTATTTTAAAGCCATCTATGTTTGTTATGGAGAACGTGAAAGCATTAGGCAAACTTACAAAATGGCAATCAACCAGGGAACTGATAATAAAAACTGCTTTTGACATGGGTTATAACTGTTTTTTTAAAGTCCTCAATGCTGCTGATTATGGCGTTCCTCAAAAACGCGAAAGAGTTTTTTTTATAGGTTTTTTGAACACCATTCGTGATACAGAGGTGTTATTTGATAAAGAGATTAGCAAATGTGTTTTACCACGACTAATGTTAAGAGATGTTTTATTAAGCCTCCCTCCGGCAGGATCAAAAGAGAACCCTATCACCTGTACTGCAAAAATCTCTATTGCAACAAACCCTGTTTTGAGAAAATCTCCATATGCAGGAATGCTATTTAATGGCATGGGGCGGCCTTTGGACTTAAATAATCAAGCTAATACCCTTCCCGCTTCAATGGGTGGTAATAAAACCCCTATTTTAGATGAACTTATCCTTAATAATCCGGGAGCAGAAAACTGGATTTTAGAATATCATAAGCATTTAAAAGGCGGTGGTAAACCAATTCCTCATATGAGTGTACCATCTAATATTCGTCGTATTACAACTGTTGAGGCAGCAGCCCTACAGACATTCCCATTAGACTATAATTTTGTTGGCGAGAAATCGTCAGTTTATCGTCAGATTGGCAATGCTGTTCCGTGTAAATTTGCCGAAGCTGTCGCAAAAGCTGTAATAGACACATATAAAAAAACACATCAAAATGTAAAATTGTCGTAAATCTGTTTATACACCAAATTGTTTATGAATTGTATTTCGTATAAACGCCATCGTTTCTTCTTTAAACTTTGTTTCAATCGCTGTTTGTAGTATATACTTTGCATAACGATTAACATCAACGTCTTTAATTAAGCTGAGTAAAGTCAAAGCAAAATAATCAACAGGTACAACATTAACTAAAAAACCACTTGCAACATATTCCTGTATGCAAGGTTGAATCTGATTGTAGTCATAATAAATCTTCCTTCCGATAATAAAGTTCAGTTTAGCCTTTCCGGCAAATAAAACTTTATCAGCAGCATGACGAAGGTCTTGTTCTGTAAATGACTTATGCTTTAGTTCATTACAGATGAAAAGCGAACCACTTTCATATATATCTAAATCACTAATTTCTTTGCTTGAAGCTCCGCTTTGGTTAACCGGATGAACCTCAATTATGTAATCCTTATAGGTATCATGCATATATAGCTTATACAAACCGGCGATGACAAGTGTCAATATCTCTCCCTCAAAATTTTTACATAATAAACAATCTATTAAGTCATACAATTTGGTAGCGTTTGTATCTAACTTTTATATGTCAAAATTTGTAAGATGTTCTTTTTCTGTCTTAATCACAAGTAGTTTTTGAATAGCATACACAAGTCCATTGTATGCTTCCTTAGCATTCTCTATTTTAGGCAAATTATCACAAAGCGCAAATAATATTTGTTGGTCACGCCCTCTACGAACAGCGTTTGTTTTGCTTAATTCAGGAAATCTTGCAGGTTTATTTAAAAACGGTTCATTGGAGCCACCTAAAGCTTTACCTAGTTTTGTCATTTCAAATTTTACTATTGCACCGTGGCAGATGCTTCGTGCATCATATGCCCCGGGAAGGGAAGAGCCGGCTTGTAGTGCAAGTGGATTTATATTGCCATCTGTGGCTTTTGCTGCAAGTGCGGTTACAAGTATATACTTATAAGTTAAATGTGTGTTATCTAAAACAAAATCAATAAGTTCGTGATGGCAACTCTGATGTTTATTGGGCTTTTGAGCATCAGTTAAAGCACGATATAGGGTGTTTTTTACATCATCAAGTTTCATATTCTAAGCCCCCTATGCAATTTTATTATTACCTTTATTATATTTTTGAAATCTGTTAGCTGTGACTAACTTGATATATAGGATAGCATGTGAAGGGATAATAGGTCAATGTTTTTAACTCAAAAATTGTTAAAACTATTTTTTTCGGCATAATTTTTTTTGTATTGCAATGCTATACCTACGGCAAAATACAACATCCAATCGGTAACAAAATGAGACCGGTTGGATGATATAGCACCTCCACTTCGCACTAACGTGCTTCGTGTCGGTGAAGGGGGCCGCAATTTCCGCTTACATCAACACGTAAACGTGTTAATGTCAATCGGAATTGCTATAATGCAATTTGAAAGTAAAAATAAAAGATGGGCCTTTTGGGCAAAAAAAACGTGTTATTATAGTAGTGTAAAAAATTACGGCTACCGAATTGGTGGCCGTTTTTCGTTGGATAAAATCACCTATCCAAATATTTTTTTGGAAGGATTTTATAAATTACAAAGCAGTGGATGCACTGCTTTTTTTAGTTAGGAGGTGACATCATGTTTTTATCTAAAAAGAAGAACATTAAAAAAATGAGGAGGACTATAGGAAAAATCGCTCCTGAGATTCTGTCTGTTTCAGACGAGTTTAAAAGGGTCAAAGAAATGATTGACAATGAAAGGAGTTCAGGGAGTGAGGATGCAGAAATTTTGGTGAAAAGCGTCAAAGAATTTATTGGCATCCTATTTATACAGCAGTATGACGATATTATCAAAATACTTTCGGCACTCTCTAAAATTTCGCCAAAGGAAATGGAGGAAAAAAATATTGGCGAAATTATGGATGTGGTAAATGAAATTTTAGCAGATGAAGCGTTTATACACTTTTTCCCGGATTTAAGTCCAAAAGTGCGGAAACCACAATCTGCTATGTAGTTAAGGTTTGGTGAGGCCGATGGATAGGGTGATTTTGGTCATTCTCCTTAATCTTCATACTTTACAGCAGTACCGTAAACAAAAGCTTGGCCGCTTTCAAATATCCAGCGAACATTGATAATTGCATCAGCACCTAAAGCTGTTGCCTCTACGGTCATTCGTTTTATCGCGCGGTTTCTAATTTTATCTGATATGAAAGTTCCATATAATAATGGAACTCCATCACCGGATACTAAGCCAAGAGGTTTCAGAGTTTTACCGGGTATGTAATCAGTATTAACTAAAAGCATAACATCATTCTCCTTAATCTTCATACTTTACGGCAGTGCCATAAACAAAAACTTGATTGCCATTAAATATCCATCGGATATTGATAATTGCATCAGCACCTAAAGATGTTGCATCTTCTATTATAAGTTTTTTAGCTTTATCTATGGTTTTATCTGCCACAATTGTTCCAAAATTTAACGGAATCTTATATCCAGATACCAAACCAAGATGTTTAAGTACTTTACCCGATATGTGATCAGTATTAACTAAAAGCATATATCATTCTCCTTAATCTTCGTACTTTACAGCAGTGCCGTAAACAAAAGCTTGACCGCTTTCAAATATCCATCGGACATTGATAATTGCATCAGCACCTAAAGCGGTTGCCTCTGCTATCATAAATTTTATGGCACGGCTTCTAATTTTATTTATTACGAAAGTACCATAAAATAATGGAATTCCCTCACCAGATACTAACCCAAGAGGTTTAAGAGTTTTACCAGGTATATGATCAATATTAACTAAAAGCATAACATCATTCTCCTTAATCTTCGTACTTTACGGCAGTGCCATAAACAAAAACTTGATTGCCATTAAATATCCATCGGATGCTGATAATTGCATCAGCACCTAAAGCTGTTGCATCTTCTACTATAAGCTTTTTAGCTTTATCTATAGTTTTGCTTGAAACAATTGTTCCTGGATTAAGTGGAACCTTATAGCAAGATACCAAACCAAGATATTTCAGTGTTTTACCAGGTATGTGTTCAGCAGTAACTAAAAGCATAAAATCATTCTCCTCAATATTAAAACTAAGTTTATATACTAGGTAAAGAGTATCATTATGGTGGATGTAGTGGCAAGGACTATTTTCGACAATGTTTAAGTTGAATGTATGTATGCAATAAAAAATATAAAAGTGAGGTAATATTAATGAATAGTATATTTGATTTTTTTGCTTCTATCGGAACTAAGTCTGATACAGTTCAAAAAGTAGAAAGTATTAGTACTACGATAAACAATGCAGTCGATAGTATTAGTCGTCCAATTACAAAGTTATCTGATGCCATTACAGGTATAACTGAGAGTGTAGATAAACTTGAGAAATCATTAGCTACAATAGCTACGAGTGCTGATGCAGGTGCTTCTTCTTTTGATAAGCTTGCAGTTGGTGTAGCTGCTGCAAATACAACCGCTACTGCATTAGATGCAGCTATTACTGCTAAAAGCACAGGTATTGATATTTCAAATATAACTACAAGAGTAATAGAATCACTAGCTACTATATCTACAGCATTAGATGGTTTCTTTAAAGCCATACAAGCAAAAATGCCAATACTTGGTGTTTTTGCAACAAAAATAGCGGCTGCTACTGGTGCCGTGATAGGATTTGGCAAAGCCTTAATTGCAAACCCAATTGGGATAGCAGTAGCTGCCGTTGCCGGTTTAATAGCCATATTTACGTATTTCTGGAAAACCAATGAGGATTTTCGAGACGGGGTAATAAATGCATGGAACGCAATTAAGGATTTCTTAGAGCCGGTTGTAACAAGCATCAAAAACCTTATCGAAACGGTCTTTGGAGGAATCAGAGATTTTATAGACAGAAATGGGGATGAAATACGAGAGATATTCTCTAAAATATGGGATGGAATCGTAACCTTGGTTGATATTAAACTAGGGCCTTTAATAGAGTGGTTCTCTTCATGGTTAGGAGGGATAGAATCAACTTGTGAAGATCGTTGGAATATAATTAAAAATATTTTTGCAGCGGTATTTGATATAATTAGCGTTCTTTTTGAAAGTTTATTTATAAAGCTACAAGGTATATGGGATCTATTTGCAGGCTTGCTTACTGGTGATATAGATAGAGTTATGTATGCTTTGGGTGACATACTTCGTTCTCATTTATACAGAATATTTGCCATTATAGGGATTCTTGTTGAGCTTGGTAAAGACATTATTCAAGGCATGTGGAACGGTATGAAAAAAAGGGGGGCGTTTTTTATTGGATGGATTGTTGGATTCTTTAAGGCTATTATAACCTATGTTAAGCGTGCTTTTGGCATTAACTCTCCCTCCAGAGTCTTTGCTGAAATAGGCACAAACATTATAGAGGGTTTAATTTCAACGCTAAAAAACCTTCCTGACAAAGCTATTGCCGCCATAAGCTCACTTATAGACAAAATCCGCGAATGGGGTGCTCAAATGCTCAGTACTGCCAAGGAGAAAGCACAAAGCTTGGTCAGTAATGTAACAGACATAGCCCAACGTCTACCGCAAAAATTCCGCGATGCCATAAACTCCGCCATTGACAAAATCCGTGAGTGGGGCAGTCAAATGCTCAGTACTGCCAAGGAGAAAGCACAAAGCTTGGTCAGTAATGTAACAGACATAGCCCAACGCCTACCGCAGAAATTTCGAGACTCCATAAACTCCGCTATTGACAAAGTACGCGACTGGGGTAGGGAGTTGATCACAAAAGCTCGCCAAGGCATAGAGGACATGCGAACCGGCATCATCTCGGCCGCTCAGTCAATCCCTAACGATATGTTAAATATAGGCGAAAGCATAGTCCGCGGCGTATGGAATGGTATACAAGGTGCTGTATCATGGTTTACCAACAATGTCACGGGCTTCTTTAGCGATATCGTAGGCAGTGCCAAAAGGACGCTGGGGATAAACTCTCCATCAAAGGTATTCCAAGATATAGGTAATGATATTTGCCGTGGCTTCATAAAGGGCATTGCAGAGATGGATAACGCCGTAAATAAAGCCATGGATGATACCTTTGGCAATCTTGACCGTGATGTTAATGTCCTTGCCTGTACCTCCGCATTTGCAGGAAATTCAAAAATGCAACAATCTCGTAATAAGGAAAGGCAGCCTATAGTAATTAACATACAAAATGAGTGGTACGTAAATGATGAAATAGACATTGACAGTATCAACCGCGCACAGGCTCGAAGGATACACGATACACTTAGAGGAGCCGGATTTGCAGAAATATAAAATATTCAAAAATTGTTAACATCAACTTCACATCACAAAACCATAAAAAAGCGTGAGTTTAACGAATTAATTTGCTTCGTTAAACTCACGCTTTTTTTAATGCAATTACGCTTTAAATCCTCTGCCTTCATCCTCCGGGATATATTCTGACAAACCATCTCTGCCATAGGTAAGCCCCGCAAAAACTTGGGGAGCCTCCTCCGCTAAAGTTTCGGCAATTCTATCATCCGGGGTGTTTTCAATAGCTACCCAGCCTTCAAGCAAGTTTTGAAACATTTCAAGTATTTCCTGCGCACTATCAGCATCACGGGCAAAAAATGCCTTGTTTAACCGCTCATTAGCGTATAAGTACAATTCGTATAACTCTTGAGCGATGGGGTTTTCAAAATCAAGACCGTCTATTAGCTGCATTAATGCATCTTTAGCTTTGTTTATATTATGATCAAATAGTTCGATATTACTGTCCTTCAAAGCGTCTAGTGCCTCAGTAATAAAAGCTACCATCAACTCATTGGTGATGATCACCAGTTGCACCGGCGTAGCCTGCGCTATTCTCAGGATATAATCCTCTTTGTTCACATCATCATCCTTGTACTGTTTTTATTCTCGCGAAAGCAGTAAGCCAATCTCAAAAGCTTGCTACATAATAGTTTACTGGAGTAAAGACAATACCATTTGAGGCCGTTGGTTAGCTTGACCCAAGATAGCTAGTCCGGCTTGGTACATAACATTACGCTTAGAGAACATAGTCATTTCGCGGGCCATATCTGTATCTTGTACACGGCTGCGAGCTTGCGCTGTATTTACTGCGGAATTATCCAAATTGTTAACTGTATGCTCTAAGCGGTTTTGGTAAGCACCCAAACGAGTACGGATTCCTGATACAGTCCGTATAGCATGGTCTGCTTGGTCAATTGCGTGCAACGCGCCTTGTAAGTGCGTAACTTGCATGAGACGAACAAATTGACCGCCTCTGGATTCTGCCAGACCTAAAGTTTCTGCATTCATGCGCGGAATTTGGATACGCATGTTCATATTGTGGTTAGGGCCAATTTGAATACGCAAGCCGCCAAATTCTTCTATCCTTAATTGCATTTGACCGGGCTCATTAATAATCATTTCTACAGTATGGCCTTCCGGAGTTCTGATGGTGACACGATTGCCGTCAGCAGTATATAAAAGTGTGCCGTCGGGGTGTAATACAGGAGCAACTTCACCTGTAGTGTCACTACTCATAAATAGTGGGCTAAGTTGAATATCTTCTCCGGGAATAAAAGCAGCATTCATATCAAATCCAAGCTGTGCCCATAAAACTTCACTGCCGCCTAAATTAATTTCAGGTCTGGAACCATTGATTATGCTTGTAAATCCTGATCCGGCAGCATCAGTAGTTACTCCGGCATGTGGAGCATCTTCCATAACTCTTGCCCAAACATCGTTCAATGAATCGCCTTCATCAACGTGTATCATTACACCATTAATTTTTAATAAACCGGAAGTAGCGGCTGTATCACCGGGCAAGAAACCACCGCCAAACAATTCCGCAGGGGTAGCTTGTTGCATTACGTTAAAGTGAAGGGTACCGGCCTGCATATTTTCAGATATAGCTGTAGCATGAGCCGCCATTCTGTTTAATGCAGCACCGGCACCAACACCGGTCCACACATTAGATACTCTTGCAGCTTCGCCACCAAGCAATTTGATTGTATTAAACTCGGTACGTCTTGACAAAGCAGAAATTTCGTCTGTTAAAGCATCAATTTCATTTTGGATAGCTACGCGATCCTCTGTAACATTGGTATCATTTGCGGCTTGTACTGCAAGCTGGCGCATACGTTGAAGCATTGCATGAACTTCATTTAAAGCACCTTCAGCAGTTTGCACTAAAGATATACCATGGGTAGAGTTATCGCTGGCACGTTCAAGACCAACCAACTGATAGCTTAATTTATTAGCAATAGCCATACCTGCGGCATCTTCTCTGGCACTGTTAATACGTAAGCCGGTAGATAACCTATTCATAGATGCGGCTTTAAGCCTATCGTTGCGTCTTAAATGGATATGTGTAAACAGTGCCGGTACATTATTTGCTATTCTCACTAAAAACATCCCTTTCTTTTATGACCGTATGAAATTTATCAGAATTTTCAGCTTTACGGTCTGCTTCTTCTATATACTGCACGATAGCAGATACCACCGTGTAGAAATCTTTTTGCTCTGTCTTAGCCATAAGCTACACCCTAAATTCGTAATCGGATAAGTCAAGCTGCAAATTTTCTCTGTCTTTTTGGTCTACATCTATAGCAGCTTCTTTTCCTTGAGGAATAAAATGCGTTGTCTCTTTTTTTATTGCCCCGTAAGTAAAGGAGATGTCACCTATTTCGTAACCTGCTTCATGCAACAAAGATGCCAACATATCCAGGCCGGCTTCCAGCTTATCACGGGAAGCAGGGCTAGGGGCTGCAAATTGTAAGTTTACCTTACCATCTTCAATGCTAAAGTAGCTTTGTACATTTCCTAATGCTCCTGTAGTAATGGATAAGAAAGTGCGGGCACTTCCGTCTAAAACAGCCTCTTCGTTTAATGTATACATTTTGAGGGAAGCCAAACGACCGTTAAGCACAAGCGGAATATCCACTGAATCTTCGTTTGCATCTCTTAATGCATATTCTGCCTCTATAAGCCCTTTAGCTTCACGTACTGCCTCAGTAGGCAAGGCATCTTCTAAAGCGTGCCAAATTTTATTAAGCATTTGGCCACGACTTTCTTTGTTCTCGTACATTTCCTGAATGCTTGACGATTCCGCAAAGTCACTCACTTTTACTTCTTCTATCTCATCCAGTAATTTGCTGAGAGATTCAGTAAAGTTGTTTTCAGACATCTTGCGAGCGGCTTTCAAGTTGTTTGGAGTTGGAATTACACCACTGTTTTGCAACATTGAAATTAGGGAAGGGGGTGCCTCCATAAACTGCTGCATTGCTTTAGTCGCCTGCTGCACATCCGGTTGGAAAGAATCACTATACTCAATCCGGTGAAGTTGATCCTCTAATGCTTTATCGGAATTCTTCATCCATTCCTGTAGATTATTTGGCGTAGCACTTTCTACCAAGGCGTCTGTCAATACGTCTGTATAGGACAGAGGGATTGCCGCTTGAGAAATAGCCGCCCTAATACTTTCGCCCGAACGGTTAGCAGATTCCAACAGTCCAAAGTTGTCATCAACAGAAGCATCTAAAGCACCATGAATATGTTTGCCTCGGTCATAAAATTTAGCAGCTTCCATCAATCCACCTAAAGTTAATGGTGTATCTTGTTTTAAAGCAAGACCCAAAGCGGCAGCACCATTTTTTTGAATCAGATTAAACATACGATAAACAGCAATCATCCCGGAACGCTCTTGAGATGTTAAAGATTTGTTCTTGTCCATTTCAAGAATGTACTGTGCAATTTTATCATTACTATCGTAGCCGTTAATTTTTTCGTATTTGCGGACATATGACAGCATTTCGTCTACGTGCATATCAAGAGGCTGTAAACCTTCTTTCAGCATTTGAGCTGCCATCATAGGATTAAGTCTATCTAATACCGCGGATATCTTAGCATCAATAGCTTTAATAGCTTCAATATTAGACATATCCACATCAACTGTATTGCGTGAAAGAATTGTAGCCGCACGGATATTTTCCGCAGTGGCTTCTATTCCCAATTGTTTAAGCAGACCTTCAAATTGGCCTGTAATTTTTGAAAAAGAATCTCCATAACGGGCATTCGGTGTAGTAGCGGAAGATTCATAAGCAAGAGAAGCAAGCGTTGCTTGATGCACTCCGGTCAAAGTAAAGTCTACCTGCTGTGTAAGAATCTTAGCTTGAATATTAGAGCTAATAGCAGAGAAAGTAGGTCTAATATCTTGAATTGCCCTGAAAACATTCTCCATTTTAGCTACATTTTGAATAGTGTCCTCTGCACCTATACCACGCAAATGACGTGCAAAGCTGTCTTTTTCTAAAGCACGCAACTGTTGTACTAATTCCCGGATTGGTTCGGTGTTAATAGATATACCGCTGTTTGTTAGCCTAATAGCAGCTTGGAAAGTCATCTTCCATTGAATTTCTGCAAGCTGACGTTGAGCGGTGATTATTTCTTGTTCCGGAACAGATATTTTAATGTAGGGTTTTTCTTCCAAAGTATAAGCTTTTGCTAAGTGCTGCAAATCCAAAGGCTGATTTGCCTCCATAACCTTTTGAACATCTTGAGGTGTTATAGATGGCAATGCTTTTACTGTATCAAGTGCAACACCCATATCTATAGAGGAAAGCAAAGGAAGTAATTTCATTTGGGCAGGGTCGTTTCCTTGGGAAAGTGCCTCAGCAATTTGAGCAGACAACATTTCTTTAGGAATTGAATCCAGATTTTTAAGGAGTACATAAGCCTCTACATTGTACTTAGTAACAGGTAAGTCATGAGCAACTAAAAAGCGAGCAGCTTCCATATTACGAGGAGTGCTTTCGATTCCTTCACGGTCAAATATTTTGATTATTTGTTCATCTAAATCAAGGTCGGTTGATATCGCTTTTCCGATATTATCGTACCCTGTACTATGGCGGCCGGCATAAACTTGAGCAGGGGTAATGTCCTTGTCAGAGCGTAAGATTTGCACAATGGCATCATCAGAAATTTCACCGGCCAGAAGGCTATCTACTTTATTTAAAGAAGCAGTCTGTTGAGGGTCTTGGCTAGTAGTGTATTCCGGGATTTTTGGTAATGATTCAATTTCTTTTACAATATTACTTAAAGTAAAGAAGCTGATCTTATGTAGATCCAGGCCACTAGTTACTATAGCTGATATAGCAGCCCTGCCGGAGTTATCAGACATCAACCTTTGGCTTCGGCGGATTTGAGACATTGCTCTTGCCGCCTTTACTTGTTGCTCCTTTTGCGCCGTATCTCTATATTCGGCATCCTCACTCTTTTGCTCTAAAGATTTTGCAACCTGCTTAACATCATCAATACCTGCATTTCCACGCTCTACAGCAACTTCAACAGACTTAGAAAATACCTGCTTTAGTGCCAGTCCGCTTTTGTCTTGCTTAACCACTTTAAAGTTTAAAGTGTCTCCCACATCGCCCTTAATAGAATTCCCCGGGACAGAAAATGTAAGATTTTCATCAGTATTTCCCTTAATACGTAAAAATGCTTTGTCACCTTCCCTATGGGTTAGTGTGGCAGAAAAGGTATCTCCATTTGTTAAATTGAAAGAACTCTGTCGTCCTTGTCTATTCAGAATAGAAAAAAGCCCGTTATTTTGTGTGTTAATTTGGCTTCCCGGAATATAAACAAAACCGTTCATATGGCATCTATCTCCCTTTATTGAAACGTGGTTACATTTTTACATAGAAATATTCATTATATTAGATATAATGAATTGGTATAATGAATAGATCATGTAACCCCTTATCTGTATTTCGGCTAAATACAGTGTTACATTAACGGATGGAAAGAAATACTCCTAGGATTTATTCATAAGATAAACGTATTATAACATAGCAAATGAAGCAGAGGGCATTCAGAGTCTTACAAGATCAGTTGGTGAGTCACACTCCCCAACTGAATTTCCTTTTGAAATAGCTCAAGTATAGGGAGTGAAATTTTTCTTACTATATTTAATTTCATTTAAATACTGTATTATATTAACGTATGGAAAGAAATACTCGTGGATTTATTTCAAAAATAATTGTATTATAACGTAGCAAATACGGCAGAGGGCATTCCCGTCAAAATACATGCAGGTGTGCTATAAAAATTGAGTATGGATGATGAATCAATGTTTGTTTCGTAGTAACAAAAAGCATTGATAAAATATTAAATGAAATTTCATTGGAAATATTTTGAAAAAAAATGTATTTCCAATGAATAGATTGTGAAAAAAATCCTCTTGCAATTTTCCTGCTAAACTTGTAGTATGACATAGACATACGGCAGAAGCTTATCGCTTAAATGATTACGAAGTACATAAAAACCTTTGACAAACACCGATAAATCCTTTAGAATGGTTGTGTATGAAAAAAACCGTTGAGCTTTGCCATAAAAAAATTAACCCTAATAGGGGGGAGACGTAAATCATGAGCCTGTTTAGTGAATTAAATGCCCAAGGTAGTGTGCTTCGTGCAGCACTAAGGGGAACGGCAACTCGCAATGAAATAATTGTAAACAACATAGTTAATGCAGATGTACCGGGCTTTAGAGCCAGAGAAGTAGAATTTGAAGAGCATCTTCAAGAAATGATTGGGACATTCCCGCTTAATCGAAGTATTGATTTGGAAAACTTTTCGCCTACAGTACGTTTTAGAAATCCCGGTTTCCACTATCGTACAGACGGAAACAGCGTGGATATAGATGTAGAAATGGTAAGTCTTTATCAAAACTCAATGCGGTTTGACACCATTGTAAGTAGCGTAATGGTAAATTCAGAACGCATGAGAACAGTATTACAAGGTCAATAAAAAAATAAACAAACTTCAAAGCTGAAATAGTATTATTATATTTTACGTGAGCGGATGCAGTTACTCCTAAATTGCTTAACAAAAACTGATGTACATATTAACAAAAATTTGAGAGTGTTGGTATCCACTGACAGACAGGTATCCTCTAGCTGATGTTGGAGGCATTCGTTATGTACACTATAATGCTTAATGTGTGCGTTTTTAAAATTTAGAAAGGAACGAAGTGACATGGCCTTTTTTGATGCAATGAATATTAGTGCGACTGGTCTTACAGCTCAACGTTTGCGTATGGACTTGATTTCAGAAAATATAGCAAATGTTAATACCACTCGTACAATGCAAGGCGGCCCGTTTAGACGTAAAACTGCCTTGTTTCAAGAAATACAAGAAACCCCTTTCGGCATGTTAATGAAAGACACCATGGGGGATGACAATGTTAGGAGACGTGCGCCTTTAGGTATGGGTGTAAGGGTAACTAATGTTGTGCAAGATCTTAATCCCGGCCCTATGGTTTATGACCCTGCCCACCCTGACGCTAATGCTGAAGGCTACGTGGAAATGCCCAACGTCAATATAGTAGAGGAAATGGTTAATATGATTTCGGCTAGTCGTTCTTATGAAGCTAACATCACTGCTATCAACACGTCAAAAGCAATGATGTCAAGGACGTTGGAAATTGCTCGTGGCTAGTATTGGTAAAACAGGTTTTATATTAGGGAGGAAAAAATAATGGATTTAGATTTTAGAGTACCGGCTCTTATACCGAGGCTTGACCCGGATGAAACTCTTGCGAGGCAGTTGCAGGCCACGCATACTTTAGATGACGGAGACCGCAGTGCATTTGATTCTTTTTTAAGTGCCGCTATGGACGTGGTAAATGAAACTAATGTACTACAATTTCAATCTGACGATGCTCAAATGAGATTTGCTACCGGACAAAGTAATGACATGCTTGATGTAATTTTGACACAACAAAGGGCTACTTCAGCACTCAATTTTACTGTGCAAGTTACTAATAGGATCATTGAAGCATATCGAGAAATTATGCGTATGCAGGTTTAATTGGTCTAGTTAAATTACAATAATACATTTCGCTTGTGCGTGGATGAGGTGAGTAGTTAATGTCAGATCGAGTACTAAGAGTCGTTCAACCTGCCAAAGATAGATGGAATGGCCTTGAACGTGCGCAAAAAATTCGGATAATTGCTATAATAGCAATTGTTTTAGTGGCCTTGATTATAGCTGTGTTTTTAACCACTCGTACGGTTTATCGTACGGCTGTAACAGGTATATCCCACGTTGATGCTATGCAAATAGCGTCAATAATGTCTGAACATGGTATCAGTTACCAATTGCGCGAAGGTGCCGGAGCTTCAAGTGTTGCGGTAGATCAAACCAGGTTAAACGATGCCAGATTGTTGATCGAAACAAATGGACTGGTGGCTGATAGAGATTTTACTTATGAAGATGCCTTAAATTTTAGTGGAATTGGCGTAACAGAGACAGTTACTCGTAATAATTTATTAAGGGCCAGACAAAGTGATTTAGAACAAGCATTGGCAAGTATGGATGGTGTTCTTTCTGCTAGAGTAGAACTTAATCTTCCGGATGCAAACCGTTTCTTTGTACAAACAGCAGACAGAGCTACTGCCGGTGTTATAGTACGTACTACACGCCAGCTTTCCAGAAATGAAGGAGCAGCTATAGCTCGCTTTGTTCAACGAAGTGTAATGGGATTAGATCTGGAAAATATCGAAGTAATTGATACAGATTTTAATGTGTTGTTCTCGGGTGATGATGTAGGATCAGAAGATGGAGATTTGACTCTTCAACAAGAAATTGCAGCAAGAGAACGTATTGCGGTGACGGCTCAAGTTAGAGATTTATTTAGTCATTTCTATGATGTGGTTGCTGTAGCCCCAAATTTAGCATTACCACAATTTACTTCTGAATCAGAGACTATTACTTTTGAAGCTCCTATACCGGAAATGGAAGGCGGACTTTTGCGAAATGAACATGCTCATTCAGCAAGTGCGTCAGGAACTTCATCAGCTTTTGAACCGGGAATGGGATCCAACAACCTTGCTATCCCTACATATCCTTGGGGTATGCCATCGGATATGAATGCGCGTCAGCAAGAGCATAACCGTAATTTTGCTTTGAATGAACGCATTGAAAGAACGCGAAGCGTAAACAATAGTTATGAGCGGGAAAACTCCAGCATCACAGTAAACCTTGCGCATTTTGTGTTCTACGATCAAGCGTTGCTTCGTTCAGAACAAAATATTACTGAGTCTGAATGGCAAGAACTTAGAAGAAATACTCGTCACGAACCTAATACTGATGAAGCTCTTATAGCACATTATACAGCTTTAGTTCGCACTGCTACGGGTATTGAAAATGTAACAGTAATGTCTTGGATTGTACCTCAATTTGTTGATTATGTTCCAACTCCGATAAATTATGGTGCCCTTATAATGTATGCCATTTTAGCACTATTGCTGCTTTTCTTGGCTATTGCATTAATCCGTAAGACACAACCGGAAGAAGAGGAAGAAATTGAACCTGAACTTTCTGTAGAGGATTTATTGGTAAGTACTCAAATGGAAGAAGCTTTGGAAGAAGAACAGCTTGAACCTATTGGGTACAACGAAGATTCTGAATGCAAGCAAAAACTGGAAGTGTTTATTGATGATAAACCGGATGCTGCTGCATCATTGTTGCGTCATTGGTTAAATGAGGCAGAAGTTTAAAATGCAGGTAATCAAGTTCCAAAAAAGAGGGGGTAAATAGAGCATGGCTGTTATAGCCGAAAAAGCAAGAATCGAGATGACCGGCCGAGAAAAAGCTGCCATTTTGCTTATCGCCATGGGGCCTGAGAAGTCTGCAAAAATATTCAAACATCTCAAAGAAGAAGAGATAGAGGCCCTTACTTTGGAGATTGCTAATACCTCCACAGTAAAGCCAGAACTTAAAGATGAAATTTTAGAAGAATTTTACCAAATATGTTTGGCTCAACAGTATATCACTGAGGGTGGTATAGGTTATGCCCGTAATATCCTGGAAAAGGCTTTGGGTGAGTCAAAAGCATTTGAAATCATCAGCAAACTTACTGTTTCACTACAAGTGCGTCCTTTTGATTTCATTCGCAGAACGGATGCCGGCCAAATCATCAATTTCATACAAAATGAGCATCCACAAACTATTGCGCTTATATTATCTTACTTGCGTCCTCAGCAAGCCGGTGAAGTTCTTTCTTCTCTCGCTCAAGAAAAACAAGCTGAAGTCGCACGAAGAATTGCTATTATGGATAGGACTTCTCCGGATGTAATCAAAGAAGTTGAAAGAGCTTTAGAAAAGAAATTATCACTTCTTATGATGGATGACTATACCACTGTTGGTGGTGTGGATTCGGTTGTTGAAATTTTGAATGCTGTAGATCGCGGTACAGAACGTTATATCATGGAAACTTTGGATGTGGAAGATGTAGAATTGTCTGAAGAAATCCGTCGTAAAATGTTCGTATTTGAAGATATTCTTATGCTTAGTAATAGAGATGTACAACAAGTGTTGCGTGAAGTGGATTCCAAAGAACTCAGTATTGCTCTTAAAGGTTGTAGTGAGGACTTGCAAAATCATATCTTTGCAAACATGTCCAAACGCTTAGCTGCTATGACAAAAGAAGATATGGATTATATGGGTCCTGTGCGTCGTACAGATGTAGAAGAATCCCAGCAGAAAATAGTAAATATTGTCCGCAGATTGCAGGATTCCGGCGAGATCATCGTTGCTCGTGGCGGAGGAGATGAGATTATTGCCTAGAGTTTTAAAGGCAGCCACTGTATATGTTGACCAAGAAAATAAGGTGCAGATCAAAAATGCGGTTATAAAACCGAAACTTCCGGAAGTCATAGAAGAAATGTTGCCGGAAGTTTCAGATGTTGCACCGGAAGAACAAGCTCAAGATATTGTTCAGCAGGCTCATGATGATGCTGCTTTTATATTGGGTCAGGCTGAAAAAGAATATGAAGAGTTAATTACAAAAGGGCAAAAAGAAGTAGAAAATTTAATAGTAGAAGCTCAATCTCGCATGGAAGAAGAAGGTCGTCGTATCCGAGAAGAATGCAAGATTGAAGGTTATCAAGAAGGAATTGATTCAGCTCTTGAAGAGGCTACTGCCATAAGAACTGAAGCTAAAACTCTTCTTGCTGATACTGTTAAAACATGTGATCAAACTCGTCTTGATATTGAGCCTGATGTAGTAAATTTGATAATTAATATAGTAGAAAAACTTTTAGCCAATGCAGTAAACATCAACCCTTCAGTGGTGGTTGCTTTAATACGTGCAGGATTTGACAGCACTACTTTGTCAGGTCAAGTTGTTGTAAGGGTTTCTGATAATGACTATGTTTCGGTGATGGAGTATAAAGAAGAGCTTACAGCTGTTGCCAAAGGTGCTGCAAATGTCGAAATTGTAAGAGATGTGTCTCTGAAATCTACAGAGTGTATTATTGATACTCCTTATGGAGGAATAGATGTAAGCTTAACGCCACAGTTTGAAAGCTTGAGGGAAAATCTAATTTATTTATTGGAGCACTAAGCATGATGACAATAGATTTAACCAGGTACCAGACTGTTTTGGAAAAAAACTATATTAAAAAATTAGGTAGAGTGTCTCAAGTAGTTGGACTTACCATTGAGTCTACAGGGCCTGATGTAAATATAGGGCAAACTTGCCGTATTAAATCTCCTCGCAGTAATGAAGAATTGTTAGCAGAGGTAGTGGGGTTTAAAGGCAACCATATTTTGCTTATGCCTTTAGGAAATATGGGAGGCATAGGGCCGGGCAGCATAGTAGAGGCATTAGATAAACCCATTACTGTAAAAGTATCAGAAAGTTTGCTTGGGCGTGTGTTAGATGGCCTTGGTATGCCTATGGATGGCAAGGGGGATATTGTAGATGGTGAGGAGTTTTATACTTCTAATACACCTCCTAATCCTTTAGTGCGCAATCGAATAAAAGAATCACTTCCTCTTGGTGTAAAGGCTATTGACGGACTTCTTACCATAGGAAAAGGGCAACGTATTGGTATATTTGCAGGTAGTGGTGTGGGCAAAAGTACTCTTATGGGTATGATTGCTCGTAATACTCAAGCTGATATTAATGTAATTGCTCTTATAGGTGAGCGTGGGCGTGAAGTTAGAGAATTTATTGAGAAAGACTTAGGGGAAGAAGGTCTTAAACGTTCTGTGTTGGTTATATCTACATCAGATAAGCCGGCTTTGGTTAGACTGAAAGCAGCAGAGGTTGCCACGAGTATAGCTGAATACTTTAGAGAACAAGGCAAAGATGTAATGCTTCTTATGGATTCTTTGACACGTTTTGCTATGGCTCAGCGAGAAGTCGGCCTTGCTGCCGGAGAACCTCCGGTGTCTCGTGGATATACACCGTCAGTGTTTGCAGTTATGCCAAAATTGTTGGAACGGGCAGGAAATTCTGAAAAAGGAAGTATTACTGGCTTGTATACAGTTTTGGTTGATGGTGACGACTTGACAGAACCTGTAACAGATACAGCCAGGGGCATACTGGATGGACATATTGTTCTTTCTCGTAAAATAGCTAACCGTAACCATTATCCGGCTATAGATGTGCTTGCTAGTGTTTCGCGTGTTATGACGGATGTGGTGAGTAAAGAGCATAAGGTTTTAGCTAATGAAATGAAGAAGCATATGGCGGTCTATGCCAACTCTGAAGATTTAATCAACATTGGTGCATATGTTGTTGGTAGTAATACAGAAATAGATATGGCTATATCAAAACATGATTCTATCAACGATTTTTTAACTCAGGTTGTAGATGAAAAAGTATTGTTTGAAGATTCTTTAACTGTTATGAAGAGTATCGTAAATACGCAAGGTGAGATCTGATGGCCAAATTTGTATTTCGTTTGCAGAGTTACCTGGGTGTTAAGGAACAGCTTGAAGAACAGAAAAAAAATGAATATGGTGAAGCTATACGTCGTCTTGAAGAAGAAAAGAAAAAAAAGCATCTTTTAGAGCAGGAATTAGAAGAAAATGTGTTTCTTTTCAAAAGAACGTTGGCTACTTCTATTGTGCCGGCGGATATTCGTCGGTACAATAACAGGATAGAGATTGTTAAGGTTTGGATTACAGAGCAAGAAGAGCGTATCAAGATTGCCACTCAATATGTAGAAGAAAAGCGACTTGAATTAGTAGAAGCTATGAAGGAACGTAAGGCTTTAGAAACAGTTAAAGAACGTAACTATGAAGAATATTTAATAGATGAAAAACGTGCTGAACAATCAGTGGTAGATGGTATAGTAAGCTATAAATATGCTGAAAAGATTAGCGGATAATTATTTTTGTATTAAAGATTAGGAGGCAGGATATGGCTTCAAAAACGAGAAGACCGGGTCAAAGTTCAGGTGCATCGAATGATTGGCGGGATCCGGGAGCAGACAGTCCTGATGGAGGCGTACCTGTTATTCCTTTACTTATAGGATTTGTGCTGATAGTTGCTTTAGTTGCGATATTAGTATTTAATGTATTCAACATTAGGGACGGTATTTTGTTGCCACCTTTCCAAGGAATACCTCTAGTAGGTAACATAGCGACGGGTGGAGATGCTTACATAACAGTTGATGGAGATGTAGTAATAGCGGCAGATTCTACGATAGCAGAGGTTATGGCAGAAGTAGAAGCCTTACGTGCTCAACTTAATACTGCTACGGCTCTTAATACTCAATATGAAGAGACTATTCGAGCAATGTCAATATATAGAGATTTTATTACAACTTATAGAACAGATCGGTTTAGACTTGATCAAGCAATAGCTTCTGGTGATCCTGTTGAATTTTCTTTATGGTATGAAAATATGGAACCGGGAAATGCAGCGTATTTATATCAACAAATACAAATAGTGCAGCGAGTAGATAGAGAATTCAGACGTTTTGCTAATACCTATTCACAGATGAACCCGGAAGATGTGGCACCGGTATTTACTGTGCTTTTAAACAATAATCCGGATTTACTTATAAGAATACTACAGACTTTTAATAATGCCCAACAGGCAGGGATTTTTGCTGAAATGCAATATGTAGATGTAGCTCGTATCACTATGTTATTGGAACCGGATGCAGATGTCACCGGGATATTACCAAATGTTGTGCAGTTAGATAACTTGAATCTTCCAACAACTAACATCACACCTGAAGAAACTCAAGCAGAGGCATCATGATAAAAGTTTATTGATTTTAATTTTAATATAATCGCATCCTGTTCCATTATGGATGTGTTTATATATTTGCAATGTCATCAAATTTAAATTTAGGAGGTGATATGTATGATTAACGATATAGCAAATCATGAAATGGGTTTGGCATCTTCGTTTTTTAAAGTACCGAATGTTGAAAAAGGGAATGCATCTGGTCAAAGTTTTGGTCAGTTAATGTCAGACATGGATGTACGAGAAACTACACCCGTCCAAAGAGAACGCAATAATTCTGATCGCAACAACAGAATGAATGAGCGTGATAATGATAGAACTCGTGAAGCATCTCGGCGGATAGAGTCTGGAGGAAACGCTCAGAGGGAATCTCGAGATAATCAGACAGTTGCTGATGTTAAAAACGAGGAAATTTCTGAAGTTATTGTAAATACTGATGGGAATTCTTTAGTTACTTGTGAGGAAAATTTTGATGAAATAGCAGAAATCATTGTTGATGAAATAGCAACAATGTCATATGTTCCCCAAGAAGTAGTGTTAGAATACCTTCATGTGTTGGAGATGAACCCGGAAGATATTGCCGAACCCCAAAATGCGAATAAATTTTTGCAGAGTATGTTAAAGGTAGAATCACCTGTAGAATTGCTGGTCATACCGGAATATCCGGAGGCTCTTAAAGAAATTGTGGAAACAGTAAAAGATCTTCTCGAAAATGGTGAAATGACCAAAACTGCAAAGCCTAATCTTGACAAATTGTTTGGGCTGAAAGTTGAAGTGGACGATCAAAATCAATTAGTGGTTTCTTTGGTGGATGAAAAGTCAGAAATGGAAAACTTACCAAAGGATATGTTTTCTCAATTGACAGAAGAAGATGATCAATCGGAGAATTTTAGAAACAATACAACTACCACTACTACAGTGCGCACTGGCAATACATCTTATGATGAGGCAGAACCTGTTTTCCAAGAATCAAGTGAGTTTATTAAGCCGGATACGCAAAGTGTGAATTTGGAACCACAAATCAATCCGGCAGTACTTGCAGCACAACAAGCAACAGTTCAAGCGACAATACAACAAACAATTCCAACTAGGGTTGATCCTGCACAGGTTATGGAACAAATTTTATCCCGAGTTAAGACAGTATCAGTTGAAAACTTTGCTGAACTACGTATTAACTTGCGCCCGGAGCATTTGGGTGATGTATCTTTGCGGATAGCTACTCAAAATGGTACAGTAGCAGCTTTGTTTGTAGCTGAAAATCAGCGGATAAAAGAAATTATTGAATCTCAATTTAACCAATTAAAGGCTGTTTTAGCAGAGCAAGGAATAGAAGTCTCTGAATTATTTGTTTCTGTAAATAGCGAAGATTCTGAAAGGCAAATGAATGAGTTTCTTAAAGCTCAACAAGAAGCCTTGAGACGCTTGCAACGAGCAGCAGGATTAGTTGAAAGTGTTGAAGAAGAAACCCCTACAGAGACTACTATATTAATGGATAATACAGTGGACTTCTCTGCATAAAAACCATAAAGGAGGTAATTTATGTCTGGACCAGCTTTGTGGACACAGATACCGGTTGATGTAGAAACTGGTAATGTTAATACAGGTTCTAATGCAGTTAGTCGGCCACCGGCAAGAAGCACAGGGGAACTTGATAGGGATGCATTTTTGATGTTGCTAGTCACTCAAATGCAACACCAAGATCCTCTTAACCCTATGGACGATCGTGACTTTTTGGCTCAAATGGCTCAATTTGCTGCATTAGAACAACAGCAACATATGACACGTTCTATGGAGTTGCAACAAGCCTATTCTATGATTGGAAAAAATGCACAGGCTAATTTTTTCTGTGAATCAACAGAGCAACTTATGCAGGCTGATGGCCCTGTAGTTCATGTCAGGCGAGCAGGCAGTCAGGTATTATTAGGCGTAGTAACAGAAGCTCCCAGACTCAACGAGTATGGTCAAATGATCAGAAATGAAGCTGGAGATATATTGACTGAAGTAAGGGTTGTAGAAGTGCCAATTGATAGTGTTACTCTTGTTGAAGATGAGCACATGATGCATTTGCAGTTGCAAGGAATTTTGAATGGTGTGGCTAATACACGAGATATTAATTTAATTGGTCGCCATATTCAAGCTTTTACTTTTGATGAACGAGGCGAGCCAAACGGTTTCATTGAAGGAGAAGTGGAATTTGTTCGTTTCCTAGGCCAAAGGTCAGTGCTTTTGGTAAATGGCAGAGAAGTGTTTGATGATGAAATACTTTCTATATCTGATGGACCTTTAGTGATGGGTCAGCAAATAAGAGGCAGATGCTGGGCACCGGGCGGCACAGGCGGATTTGTTGATGTAGAAGGTGAAATTCGTGGTATAAATGTGTCTAACGGTCGTGCATATGTAGATGTAGGCGGTACTAATTTGCGTCTTAATCGAGTAGACCATCTTATAACCGGTTTGCAGTTTGTGGATAGATTGGTTCACCATCCAACCGATATTTCAGGCACTGTTGATGCTTTAAGTGTTAGAAATGGTTATGTTTATATCTATATTGATGGCACGCGCAGAGATCTTATGGAGTATTTAGAAGGTGGCGGCAGACAGGTTCCAAACTTACCATCAAACCCACCTGCAACTTCTCCGGATGATTCAGATGACTAAACAATAATTGAAGCAGAATGAGTATGTGATGATAACGATAAAGATCAGGTGATGACCATGGATGGACTCACGGGCAATTTAAATGTGCGAGAGACCCGGATTAAAACAGTTGATATTCCTATACAAAACGATCGCCATTTTGCAGGTGATTTTAGAAAGGTATTGGATGATGCTTTACATAAGCAAGAATCAGTACATTTTTCTAAACATGCAAACATGCGATTAATCGATAGGCAAATCACTTTAACCGGCGAGCAAATGAACCGTGTAGAAGCTGGGTTAAGTAGGGCTAATGCAAAAGGAATCAGAGATTCTTTGGTATTGGTTGATGATATTGCGCTTGTAGTAAATGTAAAAAGCAAGACTGTAATTACCGCTTTAGGGCAAGGACAAGAAAATGTATTTAGTAATATTGATGGAGCTGTGATTGTATAGCTGGACTTTATTTAAAGAAGCTGTCGGGCATCTGAATGACAGAAGATGCCCACATAGCTCCCAACGAAGGAGCAACTCATTATGATGCGATCACTCTTTTCCGGGGTTTCCGGATTGCGTGTACATCAAACACGCATGGATGTAATTGGTAACAATATAGCTAATGTTAATACTGTAGGGTTTAAGGCATCTCGTATGACTTTCGCTGATGCTATGTCTCAGAGGATATCGGGAGCAACTTCCGATAACGAAGATACAGGACGGGCAGGGCGTAACCCTATGCAAATTGGCTTGGGTGTAAATGTTGGTAGTATTGACAGCATAATGACTCAAGGAGCTGCTCAGCGCACTGATAGATCATTGGATCTTACCATACAAGGTCAAGGTTTCTTTGTGGTGTCTGATGAATCGGGAACATTCTTTACTCGTGCAGGTAATGTGGATTGGAATGGTAATCGCTTTTCCATCAATGGAATGCAGTTGATGGGCTGGAATGCTATAGAAGATCCAAGACGTCCCGGCAGTTATATTATTGAGCAAGGATCGGTACAACCTTTAGAAACACCGCCGGAAGTTCATTTCATGAATCCAAGTCCTACCACTTTAATTGACGCTATGGGTAATCTCAATGTTGAAGATTTGGTTGATGGAAGTCTTATACGTTCAATAGAATTTTTTGATAGTATTGGTAATAGATATACAGCCGATGTGCGTTTTACCTGGAATCCTCCGGCAAATCATCCAAGAGCGGAATACTATGGAACTCCTGGAGTTTATTCTGACAACACTATAAGTCTTTGGGATTTTCAATTTTTACCTGCAACTGCCGGGACTGGAGATCTTTCTGGTCAAACTGAAGTTATGATTTTCCCTAATGGTGACAGAGATAGAGGCATTATGGTTGGTATGCAGTTTGGTTGGCCGCCTGATGCTACAGTCAATCCGGCAGATAATGTACTAAGAGGCACTGGTGGCAGAATAGGTTTTAGACCTGAAAGTGGTTTGGTAGGAATGTTTGAATTGTTAGGAGCCACTGGGCAAGGTTCAAACCAAGGGCTTACCAGACCGGAATTTGGTTTATTCTTTACTGTGCCGGCATTAGCACCTCCTTCTGTAGTGGGGGTACCTCCTGTGGTGGATGAACCTCCTCAATTTAATAATGGTATGATTGGATGGAACTTTGCGGCTCTTCGCCAACATGGAGGAGAACGAACCAATATACGGATGATGTTCGCGGACGGAAATCCTCCCGGAACCTTACAAGATGTAGCTATTGGCTCGGATGGTATCATTATGGGACGTTATAGTAATGGAGAAATGCGACCTTTGGGACAGATACCTTTAGCCATGTTTGATAATCCGGAAGGGCTGGAGCGTGTAGGTAATAACTTGTGGATTCCATCAGCTAATTCCGGTGGTTTTGATGGTGTGGGAAATCATGGAGATTTAATCGCCGGTGCATTGGAGATGTCTAATGTAGAGCTTTCTGGCGAATTTACAGAAATGATTACAACTCAAAGAGGTTTCCAAGCAAATTCAAGGGTGATCACTACTAGTGATGAGATGCTTCAAGAATTAGTTAACTTGAAACGTTAATATATTAAACTAGCTTGCTAGGGAGGTAATGCACTATGATGCGATCATTATTTTCCGGTGTCTCAGGACTTCGGGTGCATCAAAATAGAATGGACGTTATTGGTAATAATATTGCCAATGTAAATACAGTAGGTTTTAAAGCATCTCGTATGACTTTTGCGGATGCGATTTCTCAAAGAATCTCTGGTGCTAGTGCTGATAATCCGGAGACAGGCCGTGCGGGAAGAAACCCAATGCAAATTGGCTTGGGTGTTAACATGGGTGGCATTGATAACATCATGACTCAAGGTGCTGCTCAAAGAACAGATAGACCACTAGACCTTACAATCCAAGGTGAAGGATTTTTTATAGTATCTGATCAAGGCGGAACATTCTTTACTCGTGCAGGTAATGTTGATTGGAATGGGCATCGTTTTTCTATAGGTGGTATGCAATTGATGGGGTGGCAGGCAATAGAAGATCCACGCCGTCCGGGTAGTTTTATTATTGAGCAAGGTTCAGTGCGCCCATTAGAGACACCGGCTTCAGTTCATTTTATGAATCCTAGACCCACTACTATGGTAGAAGCTACCGGTAATCTTAGACCAGCAGATGCACAGCATGATGAGGATTGGCCTGGGACTTATATTATTACCCGCCCGGTTGAGTTTTATGATACTGTTGGTAATCGATATACTAAAAATGTGACTTTCAGATGGCATCCACCATTAAATCACCCTAGTGTTGCGGCACTTGATAATGAACCTGCTATAGCTTCCAATAATACACAAAGTGTCTGGACGTTTACTTTTGGCGAGCCGGATGATGAGTCTCCACTTGTGACTATATTTCCAAATGGAAGAAGGGATGCAGGTGTACAAGTAGAGATAGCTGTTGGCGAAGGTGATGATGCTACAAGTGCAGGATTTTTACTTTTCACTCCCATTAATGCTACACTTGCACATATGGGTTCAGTAACAGGAGTTATAGGAGCGGGAGGAGGAAATGGAGGTATTCCTGCTAATTTGAATGATGTAGCTGTAGCTGATAGAGTGCGACAAATAAATATAGAAATCTCAACAACAGAAGATGGAGTTCTGCTTCCTCCGGCTTTTCCGGGATCTCCAAGTCCGCCTTCTGCTATAGAAGGTAACGTGGCTAATATTAGGTGGGATTTTCAAGCTATTCGTGCGCAAGAAGGTGAGCGCGCTAACGCTCGCATGTCTTTCATGGATGGCAACCCCCCCGGAACATTGAGAGATGTTTCCTTTGGGCCTGATGGTGTTATTACAGGCCGATATTCTAATGGGCATACTAGGATTTTAGGGCAAATACCATTAGCAAAATTTAGAAATCCTGCTGGTATGGAACGTGTAGGAAATAATCTTTGGGTTCCAACCTCTAATTCCGGTTGGTTTGATGGTGTAGGTGATCATGGTGACTTAATGCCGGGAACCTTGGAAATGTCCAATGTAGATTTATCTTCCGAATTTACAGAAATGATTATAACGCAGCGTGGTTTCCAAGCGAATTCCCGTATAATCACTACCAGTGATGAAATGTTGATGGAACTGGTTAACCTGAGACGCTAAAGCCGGGTGATAATTATCTCCTAACTTGTACCCAAATCTTGGGTGCAAGTTAGGCACCTTGCTTTACTAAAGAAGAGATAATGAATAGATGACAAAATTACATTGATAATTTTAGAAGAACTTGATAAATATAGTATTATGCTTAAAAGTATAATGTTAAATATTTGATAAATATATAGCTATAAGGTTAATATCTTAGAAACAAGATTAGTTTTTTATTAGATTTAAGGCATTGTTTAGAAGCCTCTTACATTACATCTGCAATACACGAAATAAAACGTTTTTATTTTCCATATAGTTTTTTTAAATGTTTTGTGATATAATCTTTGAGGTGATGAGGGGAAGAATTCCTCAGAATATGTTTTAAGATAAGGATGGCAATATTTATGATAGCCATAACAAAATTGAATGACCAAGAAATGATTATCAATTGCGATTTGATCGAATTAATTGAATCAACGCCGGATACTACCATCACTATGAATACAGGTCGTAAAATAATCGTTAAAGAATCTGTGGATTATGTGATGGAACAAATTATGGCGTACAAAAAGCGCTAAATATTAAAGCGTTATTATAAAGCGGCAGCATAGGCAGGTCATATGTTGTCAAGCTTAGGAGGCGTGAGTTGTTTTGGAACGAGGTACAATAATTGGGTTAATCCTTGCGATATTCGCACTGGTTATAACTGCATTACTTCAGGTGAACTTCAATGTAGTAGATGCGTTGTTTCTGCTTAATCTGCCGTCCATAATACTTGTTTTGGGTGGAGCCATCGCCTCAACCCTTATAGGGGTGCCCTTTAGTTCTTTTGTAAGAGCCATGAAAGCAGGAAGAATAGTATTCAGACCCCCGGTATTAGATCCGGCAGAAGCTATTAATAAAATTGTTGGGTTGGCTAATACTGCCCGTAAAGAAGGCGTTCTTGCATTAGAAGATTCTGCTGCTGCTATGGATGATGCTTTTCTGAAAAAAGGGATAATGCTTATTGTTGATGGTACAGACCCGGAGTTGGTCAAGGGAATAATGGAAACGGAATTGGCTTACATAGACGAACGTCATGGTGATGTAGCCTCTACCTATGAGACTATCGGTTTGTTTGCTCCTTCTTGGGGTATGAAGGGTACGCTTATCGCTTTGATCCTTATGTTGTTAGATTTGGAGGATATAGCAGCAGTAGGTCCTAATATGGCTTTAGCACTTATCACTACTTTGTATGGTGCTATTGTAGCTAGTATATGGGCTAACCCTTTTGCTAGTAAACTGAGGCAGGTTAGTAAAGAGGAAACATTGTTAAAGACTGTTTTGATTGAAGGTATGTTGTCAATTCAAGCTGGTGAAAATCCACGTATTATAGAAGAAAAATTGAAGTCCTTCCTTGCTCCGGCATTACGTAGTGATGTAGGCAGAGATGGAGGATCAGGAGGGGATATGTAATGGGAAATAGGAAAAAGCAAGCGAGACAAAGACCGGGTTCGCCGGCATGGATGACTACTTGGGCAGATTTGGTGTCATTGTTGATGTGCTTCTTCGTCCTATTGTTTTCTCTATCTAGTGTAGATGAAGCAAGATTTCAGGAATTTGCTGAAGCAATGTCTGCAAGCAATCGATTAGCTTTTATGAGTGGCGCATTAGGCAATATATTTACAGATTCAAGTGGTATGATGCCTGAAAATTCTCCTCCTATCCCTCCCAGGCAAAATCCGGAAGCCCCTATTGTAGATGCAGATGATGTTATTGATGTAGTTTCTTCACGCAGAGGGCAAATGGAAGAATTGGCAGAAACTTTCCGTACCTACATGGCACCTACTGTTCATACTGGGGAGATGGGAGAATCCGGGCAGGAATCGGCAAATATAGCACAGTTGAGTCAATTGGAAAACATAGGGATTACTGTGGATGCGCTAGGAGAATACATGCGGATAACATTCCCTAGTGGCATGTTGTTTGCTTCTGGTCAAGCTGTATTGCAATCGGAAGCTCTTGATACGATTGATTATGTAGCAATGCGCTTGTTAGAGCATCCGGGTCATAGAATAGCTGTACAGGGTCACACAGATAATGTACCTATTAGTACCTTGCAATTTCCAAGTAATTTTCATTTATCTGCTGCCAGATCTATTGCTGTAGTACAAAGGTTGATAAGTGTTCATGGTTTTGATCCTTGGTATCTTTCTGCGGAAGGTATGGGAGAATATAGACCCATAGCTACTAATGATACGATAGAAGGTCAAGCTCAAAACAGAAGAGTTGAAATTTTGGTTTTTGCCCAACAGCAGGATATAACAGTTGTAACAGATTAAAAATATAATAAAATGTTAAAATGTAGATGAGTTAGAATGGTGAAATAGTGAATTGTATTTCAAAAAGAGATGAGGAGCCATTATGGAAAATAGCAAAGGCAATTTGATGATGGTTGTCATAATTGTATTGTTGGTGGCATTATTAGGAACAGTAGTAGGGGTTGCCATATTTGCCTTTTCAGCAGTGCAGGATTTGGGAAGTGTAGCAGCAAATGTTGATTTTGATCGTAATCCAAGGGTGCTTTTGCCAAATGAAATTGGTCGTTTGCCGGTGGGAGAACCCATTGTGACAAATATATCAGGTGGTGTAGGTAGTAGTGGTATTGCGCGCGTTCAAGCAGTTGTGGGTTATGACCAAACTCAAGGAAGCACTTCAAATGAAATGGCGAGAACACTTGATGAGCAAATGGATTTTATTCGTGGTGTAGTTATAGAAAGCATTAATAGCCGTACTTATGCTGAGCTTTCTGGTACAGAAGGTATGAGGAATTTATCAGCTGAAGTATTGGAAACATTGCAAAATGCTTTTAGAACTAATATGATTGTAGATGTAACTTTTAGAGAATGGGTTATACAATAAGTTATAGGTGATAATCCCTTTTTACAAAATAATTAACCGAATGAGGTGGTAAGCGTGGGGGATGTTCTTTCTCAAAGTGAAATTGATGCCCTATTAGCACAGCTTACGGGTGGTGGTTCAGAGGAGGTTGTGGTACCCACAACTGTAGGCGGTAATACAGAAGCTCGTTTGTATGACTTTGCCCATCCATCCAAGTTTAGCAAAGAACAGCTTAGGACACTTGAAAATATTTTTGAAAGTTTTTCAAGAACAGTTTCCTCCTTTCTTACAGGTTATTTGCGGACAGCTGTACACCTGGAGGTGGCAAGTTCTGAACAACTTTTATATAAAGATTTTAATCTTGCCCTTATGAATCCAGTTGTATTAGCCATGTCTGAGTGGTCGCCCTTAAAAGGTACTGTTATGATGGAATTGTCTAATAATATGGGATATGCTATTATAGACAGGATTTTAGGAGGACCGGGACTTGGACTTAAAGCAATGAGGGATTTTTCTGAAATAGAAACAATTTTGCTTGAACAAGTGTTAACTCAAATTATGAGCTATCTACCGGAAGCTTGGGAAACTGTTATTAAGATAAAACCACGCCTTGATAGACTTGAAACTAATTCGCAATTTGCTCAAATCATGTCGCCTAATGACATGGTAGCTTTAGTAGTGTTGCGTATTAAGATTGGAAGTGCTGAGGGTCATTTGAATTTTTGCCTCCCATATCTGGTACTGGAACCTATTATGGACAAGTTGAAAACTAGTTATTGGTTTAGCCAGCATGATATAGAAGATATAGAAGCTTATAGAATTAAGGTGGAAGAAAAACTTGAGAGGGCTATGGTGCCTGTATCAGCAATTATTGGAAAGACAACTGTAATGGTAAGTGATTTTGTTAATTTACAAAAAGGTGATGTTCTTAAGTTAGATTCTTATGTCAACTCTGATCTGGAAATTAAAATTGGAAACTTACTTAAATTCTACGCAAAACCAGGAACAATCAGAGGAAAGTACGCCTTTCAAATATCAACATTCATAGAAAGTGAGGAATGACATCTATGGGAGATATGCTGACACAGGAAGAAATAAACGCCTTGTTGTCAGGGGGCGATGATTCAGATTCTTCTGATGAAAGTTTAGAAGATCTGATAGAAGTAGCCACGGATGCCACAACGCAGGCTGTATTTACTGGAAATGAACCAGAAATATTAGCAAGTGATGAAACCCTGACAGAAGAACAAAAAGATGTACTCGGTGAAATTGGTAACATTAGCATGGGTACAGCTGCTACTACTCTATTTACATTGTTGAATGGTCAGAAAGTGCAGATTACTACACCAAAGGTGACTATTAAAAATTGGTTAGAATTGTCCAGGAGCTATGATAGACCTTGTGTTGGTATTAAGGTGAATTATACAGAGGGTCTTACAGGTACTAATGTACTGATACTAAAGGAACAAGATGTAAAAGTTATAGCTGATCTTATGATGGGTGGGGAAGGGATAGTGGCAGAAGATCCAGACCCACTTACAGAACTGGAATTGAGTGCCATTGGAGAGGCTATGAATCAGATGGTAGGTTCATCTTCGACTTCTTTATCATCTGTAGTCAAACGCAAGATTGATATAGATACTCCTCAGGCAATAGTTTTAAATTTTGGTGATGACGATTTCTTTGAACAAACAGGCTTCATTGAAAGCGATGTGCTTGCCTGCGTAGCTTTTAGAATGGAGATAGGGGACCTGATTGATAGTGAGATCATGCAGATCATTCCTATCGATTTTGCTAGGGATATGGTGAATAAGATGATGGATGATTTAACAAGTGGTTCTAAACAGGAAGATGAAGTGCAAAATATAGCTGTAGCTGAAAAACCACATCAGGAAACAGTTGTTGCATCAGTACCTATTGCAGCAACACCGCAAGCGAGTTCTACATCATATGCTCCACGGCAATCAGTGGTGTATCCGGGGCAAGCTGTTTCACAAAATGTCAACGTTCAGCCTGCTCAATTTCAAACATTAGATATGACAGAACTTGCTCAACAAAAAGAGAACATTGATATTATCATGGATGTTCCTTTGGAAGTAACTGTGGAATTAGGACGCACTAATAGAAAAATAAAGGAAATACTTGAATTTACCCCGGGCACTATAGTAGATTTAGATAAGCTTGCGGGGGAACCAATTGATATTTTAGTTAATGGTAAATTTGTAGCCACGGGTGAAGTTGTTGTTGTTGATGAAAATTTTGCCGTGAGGGTTACTGATATTTTAAGTGTAGATAAAAGAATCTAAGGAGTGATCTAGTATGGCCGACAAGACGATTCTGCTTGTGGATGATGCTGCGTTTATGCGTATGATGTTGAAAGATATACTGACAAAAAACGGATATGATGTCGTTGGCGAAGCGGAAAACGGTGTAAGAGCTATTGAAAAATTTAAAGAATTAAAGCCAGATCTTGTTATACTGGATATTACTATGCCAGAATTAGATGGGATTAAGGCAGCTAAAGCTATTAAAGCAGAAGATGCCTCGGCTTTAATTATCATGTGTTCCGCTATGGGGCAGCAGGCCATGGTTATTGAATCTATACAAGCAGGTGCCCGTGACTTCATAGTGAAACCTTTCCAGCCAGATAGGGTATTGGAGGCTGTTAAAAAGGTAATTGGTTAATGTTATGGTGGGGACACAGATTAGCTGGCTTGTCGGATATAAGGCATACTGTATATAGTTTAAGTAAAGACTGGTCTACATCATTGCAGTCTGTAGGTCAGTTTTTTTACATGTTGTTGTTAGTAGTAGTGGTATCGGTGCTTGCTTATTATACTACTCGACTTGTAGCCTCTGCTAAGTTAGGTAGGGGCGGCCAGCGTAATCTTGAGATATTAGAAAGCATGGGTGTGGGTTCTCAATCTTATATTCATGTGATACGAGTGGGCAAACAATATGTGTTAATTGGCTCGACACGTGGACAGGTCAATATATTGACTCAACTGGATGCAAATCAATTGCAATTGTCAGAAGCTGGACAGAGGTCTGCTTTTGATATAATCTTTGCAAAATTTCAAAGAAAGAATAATGATACCCATAACTTTTATGACCGTTTTCAAAACGAGGATGTCAAAGTGAATCCACCGGAGGATTCACTGAATAATGGGAGTGATAAAAACCCATGAATCATTTTGTTAAAATAAGTAAAATTTTGACCCTCGCCATTGTGTTTATGATAACTTTGGTAGGAACAGATGTTACCACTTATGCTGTTGATTTATCGCTACCTCAAATAGATGTATCTATAGGTGCTACTGATGATCCCCTTACGCTTGCGCCTACTTTGCAGTTGTTTTTTTTAATCAGTGTCATAACTTTAGCTCCTACATTATTACTGATGTTAACTGGCTTTACGCGAATAATTGTGGTGTTGCACTTTTTACGTAGTGCTATGGGCACTCAACAGATGCCACCTAACCAAGTCTTGATTGGTCTTGCATTGTTTTTGACATTGTTTTTAATGAACCCTATTTTAACAGAAATTAATGAAAATGCATTGATTCCTTATACTAGTGGACAAATAACTCAGCAAGAGGCTATAGAACGTGGTTTTGAGCCTCTGCAACGTTTTATGTTGGATCAAGTAACTACAACAGATTTAGCATTATTTGTCCAGCTGGCTGGTGGTGAAACATTTGAGACAGAAGAGGATGTGCCAGCACGGATTTTAATACCAGCCTTTATTCTTGGGGAATTAACGCAAGGCTTTATAATAGGCTTTATTCTGTATCTGCCATTTATTGTGATTGATATGATAGTAGCATCAGTATTGATGGCTATGGGGATGATGATGTTGCCTCCAGCTATGATTTCACTGCCTTTTAAGATATTATTATTTATTTTAGGTGGTGGATGGACTCATGTGTTGAATTATGTAATGATGACTTTTAGGGTAACATAGCTATAGCAGTTTGATTTTCAAATATGTCAAATTGCTATAGCATGAAAGGGGAAGAGCATGACACAAGATAGAGTTATAGATATTGTGGGTAATGGTTTGTTTACAGTTCTGCTTTCAGCTGCTCCGCCTTTATTGATGGGCTTAGCGGTAGGCTTAACAGTAAGTATATTTCAAACAGTTACTTCTATCCAAGAACAAACCTTGGCTTTTGTGCCTAAGATTGTTGCTGTGCTTGTTTCATTGATAATTTTTGGACCTTTTATATTATCAAATATAACAGGTTTTTTTAACAATTTGGTAACTAATCTACCAAATTTGGTTGTTCCTTATTAAAAACCTGTTTTTAATATCCATTTTGGGAGGAGCAGGATTATAATGGGCACGGCTGGATTTGACATTTTAGTACAGTTTTACTCACAGATAGATGTGTTGTTGCTCGTCTTTGTTAGGGTTATGGCTTTTTTTCTAGTTATACCTATTATATCCAGTCAAAATCTATGGATGTTAGGTAGGCTTTTTTTAGCATTTGTTATATCTATAGCTCTGTTTCTATCAGGTCGTGTTACAACAGTTTACTATATGGATTCTGTTTTGGGGTATATCTATTTAATTTTAGTTGAATTTTTGGTAGGAATGTTTATAGGTTATGTAGCTTTTGCAGTGTTTAACTTAATATTTTTTGCTGGGCAATTAATAGATTTTCAAATTGGTCTTGCGATGGTTAATGTTCTGGATCCTATGACTCAGATACAGGTGCCTATTGTAGGTAATTTGTATTATTTTTCGTTAATGGCTATGCTTGTGGTAACAGGTGGGCTTCATGTTTTGTTTGGCACATTCTTTTATAGTTATGAAATAGTCCCTATTGGTACTGGTGTAGTAGTGGGTAATGCAGGTTTAGCTTATTATGTGGTGCATTTGATGGTAGAGTCCACGATACTTGGAGTAAGAATAGCTATGCCTCTTGTTGGTACTATGATGGTGATTAATGCTGCTCTTGGTATTATGGTAAAGACAGTTCCACAAATGAATGTTTTTGTTGTAGGGCTTCCTATGAAACTACTTGTTGGGTTGTTCCTGTTGCTTGCAGTAATGACTCCATCGTTAGAAAGTATATTTAGGCATGTTTTTCATATGGCTGAATATGCTATGGCTGAAGTGATATATGGATTGAGGCCACAGTGATGAATATAATTAAATTTGTTTATAAGTCTCAGTACACACTTATGGTTCCTATTGATTTATATTTCTTTAATGAAGGTGGAGGTGGGCAGGACAAGGAATCAAAGACAGAGCAACCTACTCCGCGTAAAATAAAAAAAGCTCGAGAAGAGGGGCAAGTTGCTAAGAGTCAAGAAATAAGTACTGCTATATCTTTGCTCGCAATGTTTTTTGCTTTTAGGTTATTTGCAGGATGGATTTATGGTAATACAATAGCTTTAATGCGATTTGATTGGGAATTAATTCCGTTTTCTTATGATGTTATGCATACGCCGCACATTGCTAGATATCTCGCTTTTTTATTTCAACAGGTACTATTTATTACATTACCACTTTTGGCAATATCATTTATGGTTGCGCTTGTGACTAATCTAATACAAGTAGGATGGCTACCTACATCGAAACCTCTTAAACCTAAATTTTCTAAACTTAATCCTCTATCAGGTTTTAAGAGAATGTTTTCTATGCAATCTTTGGTTAATTTGGTTAAATCTTTGGCTAAGTTAATTGTTGTAGGTTTAGTAGTTTTTAATGTGATGAGTGCTCATTTAAACTTTATACCCTCTATGCTTGAGATGAGTTTGTTTAGTTCGCTTGTGTTTATTGGTAATATGGTCATAGATATGGCGTTGGCTGTAGGAGCGTTGTTTATTATAGTTGCAGCCCTGGATTATACTTATACTAGGTACTCTCATATAAAAAAATTAAGAATGACTAAACAAGAGGTGAAAGATGAGTATAAGCAAACAGAAGGTGATCCTTTGATAAAAGGAAAAATACGTCAAAAAATGAGAGAAGTCTCTATGAGGCGTATGATGCAAAATGTACCAGAAGCTGATGTTGTTATCACTAACCCTACTCATTATGCGGTAGCTCTAAGATATAATAATGCGATAGATAAAGCTCCCATAGTAGTGGCTAAAGGTGTGGATTTTATGGCCAAACGTATAAAAGAAAAGGCAAAGGAAAATCATGTGACGGTGGTGCAGAACCCGCCTCTTGCCCGGACTCTTTATGCAAACGTAGAGATAGGTGATGAGATTCCATATGAACTTTGGGAGTCTGTAGTGGAAATATTAGCCTATGTATTTAAACTGAAAAATCGTGTGAGTTAATCTATAGAATTATTTTGAGGATTGCGGTATAGATAGATCCATAATAAATGGGGCTGGAAAGATAGTCCTAACATAAAAGAATTAACTGATGTAATATTGATGGGACAATGATCATATTCCAAAAAGTGGGGAGCACAGTAAATGAGATTGAAAGAATCCTTATTAGGCATTGGAATGGTAGTGATAGTAATCTTTGTTGTTATTCCGTTGCCTCTTTTGATTATTGATATATTGTTGATGGTTAATATTGGTTTGGGAATACTTATTTTGCTGAATGCTCTGTATGCCAGAGAAGCATTGAGTATGTCTATGTTTCCTACAGTTTTGTTGATTACGACTATTTTTCGTTTAGCACTCAATATTTCAACCACGCGTTCTATACTGACGAGAGGAGAAGCAGGTCAGGTTATTGAGGTCTTTGGTCAATTTGTGGCTGGTGGTGATATGATTGTAGGTATATTGATTTTTATTATCATTGTGTTGGTTAATTTTTTGGTTATTACTAAAGGTGCTACGCGTATTGCGGAGGTTACAGCTAGGTTTACATTAGATGCCATGCCTGGCAAACAAATGGCTATTGATGCAGACTTGAATTCTGGACTAATAGATGAACAAGAAGCAAAGGATCGCCGTAAAAAAATACAAGATGAGTCCAATTTTTATGGTGCTATGGATGGTGCTGCTAAATTTGTACAAAACGATGCTATTGCAGGTATAGTGATTATACTTATTACTATAGTTGGTGGAATTGTTATGGGTGTTGTACGAATGGGGCTACCTATTGGTCAAGCCGCAGAGGTTTATACTTTGCTAGTTATTGGTGATGGACTCACTAATGCTATTCCGGCACTTTTGATTTCTACTTCTGCTGGTATGTTGGTAACAAAGGCGACAGTAGAATCCGAAATTTCTAGTACACTTGGTAAACAAATATTTAGTCAACCAATGATCTTGGGGATAGCTGGTGGAGTGTTGGCTGTTATGGGTATTTTTACTCCTTTGCCACATCTCATTTTTGTTCCGGCAGGTTTGGCTTTAGCGGGTTTTGCTTTTTTCTTGCGAAACAGAGAAAGTATAGTAGCCATAGAGACAGAAATTACTACTGACGATATAGAGGCAGAGGAGATCCGCAGGCCAGAAAATGTAGTGTCGTTGCTTAATGTGGATCCAATTCTGTTATTATTTGGTTATGGTTTGATTCCTTTGGTAGATTCTAGTCAAGGTGGAGATCTTTTGGAACGTGTAGTGATGATTCGGCGTCAGATTGCTGTGGAATTGGGTGCTATAGTTCCTATAATTCGTCTTAAAGATGATATTAAACTTGCGCCTAACCAATATTCTATTTTGATTAAAGGTGTTGAAGTGGCTGGTGGTGAAATATTATTTGACCATTACATGGCAATGAATTCTGGTTATGTAGAAGAAGAAATAGATGGGATTGAGACAGTAGAACCATATATGGGTTTACCTGCTTTGTGGATATCTGAAAATCAACGTGAAAAGGCAGAGGCTTTAGGTTATACTGTTGTAGATCCTCCTGCAATAATTGCTACACATTTGACAGAGGTTGTCCGGGGGCATCTTCATGAACTTTTGTCTCGTCAAGATGTTCAAAATCTTATCAACAATGTAAAGGAAACTCATTCTATTCTTGTAGAAGAATTGGTTCCTAAGATGATGACAGTTGGAGAAATACAGAAAATATTGGGGAAACTGCTTCGAGAGGGTATTTCTATTCGAGATTTGGTGACAATATTGGAGACGTTGGCTGATTATGCACCTGTAACTCGAGATTTGGATATGTTAACAGAATACGTACGCCAAAATCTTAGGCGAGCTATTTCTAAGCGTTTCTTTAATACAGGTATTAACACAGTTATTACACTAGATCCTGCTTTAGAGCAAATGCTTACAAGTAATATACAAAAAACTGAGGTTGGCAGTTTTATTAATATTGATCAGCAATTAAGTCACCGTATATTTGAAAGCCTTAAAGCAGAGGTTAGCAAGTTGACCTCTATGGGTGTTATGCCCATTATTCTAACTTCGCCTTTTGTGCGTATGTACTTCAAACAATTGGTAGAAGAAATTGCCCCGGATTTAGTTGTACTTAGTTATGGGGAAATTGATCAGAGTACAGAGGTGCAGTCAATTGGAATGGTGAGTGTTTAATGAAAACCAAAAAATTTGAAGGTAAGACTGATCAAGAGGCTTTAGAAAAAGTTCGGGATGAACTAGGTCTTTCAGCCATAGTTCTTAGTATAAAGAAGAAATCCGGCAAAGGTATAGGAGGTTTGTTTAAAAAGCCTATAGTAGTGGTAACAGCTGCTTACGATGAAAATGAGGCAAAAAAAGATAAAGTACTTGCTATTGCTATGGAAGCTGCTCAGGCTGCCAAGCAAAATGGATTAGACTTACCAAACACATTAAAAGAATCTTTTAATAGTGGTTATTTCGATGAATCCTTGAAAGATTCGTTGCAAAACGATTCACTCCCTCCGTTGTTTGTGCCTGGAGTTCACATCCCAAGTTTTCAATATCAAGAAAATGCAATTACTCAAAGCATCACACAAGAAGATCCCAAAAAGGATATACAGATAACTAACCAGCAACAAACAATTAGAGAATTAGAAGATAAAATTCAGGCTACAGAAGAAATTATAGCTAGTATGGTTAACCAACTTACAATTGCTGAACGATTATCTCAAGGGTATGGACTACAAAAATATGAAAATAGTATGATTCAGATGTTTTATGATTCTTTAGTAGCCAAGGGTGTTTCTTCAGAAATTGCAGAAAAAGTACTTGAAGATGCTAATGCACTTGAAGTTGGTGAGGAAGAGCAATATATTAATTTAGTTGTAAAAATAGTATATAATAAAATCATGGAAATACTTGGTGAACCTCGTGTATTGCTAGGACAAGAGCTTGATAAAACAAATAATTCTGGAAATGAGCCTCAAATAGTGGTATTTATGGGACCTACCGGTGTTGGAAAAACGACTACTATTGCCAAATTGTCTTCTGTTTTAGTCTTGGATTATCAGAAGAAGGTGGGACTTATTACTTCAGATACCTATCGAATAGCAGCAGTAGAGCAGCTTAGGACTTATGCAGAAATCTTGGGACTTGATTTACAAGTTATATATAACAGTCAAGAGATGGAGCCTTGCATAGAACGTATACAAGATTGTTATGATGTGATTTTAATGGATACAGCTGGTCGTAGTCATCAAAATACAGAAAACATTTTGGAATTGAGCAGCATGTTGAATTATATCCCAAGCAGTGAAAAGTTTTTAGTGCTAAGTGTGACAACAAGGCAGGAAGATTTACTTAGTATTATTAAAATATATGAAACTGTTGCAGATTTTGATTTGATATTTACAAAATTAGATGAAACGGGATCTCTTGGGATTCTATTGAATATTTGTTATTTGACAGGAAGAAAGGTGTCTTATGTGTCATTTGGTCAAAATGTGCCGGAAGATATAGAAAAAATACAACCAGATAAAATTGCAAAGGCACTTATGGGCACTTTTAATAGTGTTGCCTGGGGGGAGGCTTGATTGATGGATCAGGCCGAAAAATTACGAAATTTAGTGGCTAAACATGAAATTATTAGACCGGGATTAAGTACTACTATGCGGGTTATCGCAATTACCAGTGGAAAAGGTGGCGTAGGTAAGACTAATCTGGCTATTAATTTGGGAATATATTTGACTCGAGCTAATAAACGTGTAGTTGTAGTAGATGCCGATTTTGGTTTAGCTAACGTAGAAGTACTGTTAGGTGTAAGTCCCCGATATTCTTTTAAAGATGTGTTAACCAGTGAAGTGAGTATTGTGGATGCTCTTACAACTGGGCCTGAAGGAGTACGTTTCTTGTCAGGCGGTTCAGGTTTAACACAATTAGCAGATATAACAGATTCTCAAATGGCAATTTTAATCGCGGGTTTTACTCAACTGGATTCTTTAGCAGATATTTTAATAATTGATACTGGTGCAGGTATGTCAAAGAATGTAACTAATTTTTTGAAGGCAGCTCACGAAACTATTGTTGTTACTACAAGCGATCCGACTTCAGTTACAGATGCTTATGCAATTATAAAAATTATGACAGAAAATAGTACCAATTTGCCACGATTTAGAATAGTTGTAAATAGAGTGGAAACTCAAAAAGAAGGGACTGAAGTGTTTTCGAGATTATATCGGGTTTGTAACAGATTTTTGGATGTGAAGCCTGTTAATTTGGGTATTATACCATATGATAAATACTTGATTAGAGCAGTAAAATCTCAAGAGCCAGTGTCATTAATGTATCCATATTCAGAAAGTAGCCGTAGCATAGAGATAATAAGCAGACGTTTGTTACATGAGACAGGAGTTGAAAGTACTGGTATTAAGCAATTTATAGAGCGTTTGATAGGCATAAAAAAATAGATCCATTATTAAAGTAATAAAAAATCTATATTGAAATAGGGTGATGATATTGATTAAAAACATAAAAACTGGAAACCGTGTTGAGATTGGATTTAAAACTGATGATGGTAATCGTAGGAGTTTGGTGACAGTAGTTGAAGCTGTTTTAAGTGATAAAATAGTTTTAGTAATGATGCCTATGGCGGGGGGGGCAATGGTTAAGTTGCCTTTAAAAAGTGGTTTTGAAGCCAGGTTTTATTCTGGGGGGAGTGTTATTGTATATGATGTAGCAATTTTAGAGCATCCTGTTATAGATGGGTTGTTTTTGACCAAGCTACAATTGAATTCTACTGGAGAAAAGATACAGTTGCGAGATTTTTTCAGAGTTAATAGCTCTATTGACTTTAATTTTACTCTTGTTAGAAATTTGTTACAAGAAGAAGATCTTACTGTTCGGAATAAAGCAATGACTAAAGACCTTAGTGGAGGTGGCATGAGTTTTGTTACAGACTTGCCCATGGAAGATGGTACAGAAATTTATGCTAACTTTGTTTTAGAAGGTGAATACATAGTGGTACTGGGGCGAGTAAAAGGGATGACGCCCACAGATGGTGCCTTATATAAATATCTATATCGTTGCCAATTTTTGGGAATGTCAGACATGGAACAAGAAAAGATTTTGAAATTTATTAATAATCAGCAATATAGGACAGCGCAAAAGTAGTTAATGTAGATTGGAATTACGTAAAACATGAAATTGGAGGAAGATTATGTCGCTGTTTAGCAATCTAGGTGAGATGCATTTAGATGTATTAAAAGAGATAGGTAGTATAGGTACTGGAAATGCTGTTACTGCTATTTCAGGGCTACTTAATAAAAAAGTACAAATGGATATGCCTACAGTCAATTTAGTTGAATTTGGCAATTTAGCAGACTTTGTAGGAGGACCAGAGAATATATTAGTGGGTATATTAGTGGGTATTTCTAGTGACATTAACGGTATGATGATGTTTTTGATGGATATAGAAACGGCCAAACGTTTAGTAGATTCTGTATTAAATGGAATGGGGCAGGATAAAAATACTAAACTTGATGGAATTTTTAACGAAATGGAGTTTTCTGTAATAGAAGAAATTGGTAACATTATGGCCGGCTCTTATTTAGGATCTCTATCGGGTCTTACTAATTTACGTATAAGGCAATCTGTGCCCATGGCAGCAATAGATATGGCTAATGCCCTACTTTCTGTACCTGCTATAGAATTTGGCAAAATGGCGGATCATGTTTTATACATCAATTCATCATTTTCTGTAGAGCAGGTGGATGTTTCGGGATATTTTATTTTAGTACCAGATGAAGAGTCTTTTGTTAAAGTTATGAGATCTCTAGGAGTAGGAATATAATGTCAAAAATAATCGTGGGTATGGCGGATTTGAATGTCACTCGCGCTCCTGGCATGTTAACGACATTGGGCTTGGGTTCTTGTGTAGGTATTGCACTATATGACCCACATACAAAGATAGCCGGCCTTGCACATATTATGTTGCCAGACTCTACAAAAATAGAAAACAATTCAAATCCAGCTAAATTTGCAGATACAGCTATGGCTAAATTAATTCAAGAAATGACTAAAATGGGTGCTAATAAAGGACATATTCGAGCAAAGATAGCTGGGGGAGCTCAGATGTTTGCTCTTAATGCTAAAAATGATGAAATGCGTATTGGTGATAGAAATGTAGAGGCAACTTTACGCTTGCTGAAACAATATACTATACCCCTTATAGCTTATGAGGTTGGTGCAAATTTTGGGCGTACTGTTGAATTATATGCAGAAGATGGTAGGTTTTTAATCAAAACTATTGGCCACGGCAATAGGATACTGTAAGGGAAATCTCTTTATTAATTTAAGATGGAGTGTGAATATGAAAGTGAAGCCATTAGAAAAACTACCTGTGTATTTATGTACTATAGCGGCGATAATAGTTTTGTTAGCATGTATTGCTGTAGGAGCGCAATTGTTTACGATGGCAATGACAGTTTCTGTAACTATTGTTGTATTCTTTATAGTGGGAATTGTTGTGCGAATATTTTTGATTCCATTAGTGCAATTTCCGGAGAATGAAGAACCACTTGTGGATGATGAGAGATTTTTTGCTGTAGAAATTGAAGGAACAAGTGAAATTGACAATGATTTTGATGAATCAACAGAAGAAAATGAACCAGTTGAAGATGCTTTTTTAGATAGTTAATTTTATTACTGACGAAAAGGGTGGGAGGAAGCTGATTGGAGAATGTTGATAAAATTTGGAGAGCCTATCGGCAGACTAATAGCCCTGCTTTAAAAGAAAAGCTAATTTTGGAATACGCTCCCATAGTAAAATATGTGGCTGGACGTTTGCTTATACATGTAGGGCAACATGTGGAATATGATGATTTAATTAGTTATGGGGTTTTTGGTCTAATAGATGCAATTGATAAATTTGATACAGAAAAAGGAGTAAAGTTTGAAACGTATGCTTCTTTGCGTATCAGAGGTGCTATAATAGATAATATCCGTAAAATGGATTGGGTGCCTAGGACTCTTAGACAAAAAAACAAAGAATATGATCAAGTTTGTATGCAGTTAGAAAATGAACTTGGTAGAGAGCCTACAGAAGCAGAGGTTGCCGAAAAGCTTAAGCTAACAATAGAGGAAGCTCGGGATTTAATGCGTAAGTCAACTGTATTGTCTCTTGTATCTTTAGATGACTATTTGGAGCAAAATCATGAAGGTGTATTTGGTGTAGGCTCTCCAGAAGAGACGCCGGAGGGTCATTTTAGCAAACAGGAGCTTCATAGAATGCTGTCAGAAGCAATAGAAAAATTGACAGAAAAGGAGCAAATGGTAGTTACCTTATATTATTTTGAAGATTTGACTCTAAAAGAGATAAGTGGAATTATGGGTGTATCAGAATCTAGGGTGTCTCAAATACATTCAAAAGCGATTATACGTATGCAAGGTAAGTTGGGTAAATTTAAGTCTATTTTGTTTTCCTGAACTGCTAACAACCCAGCTTAATTTATACAGTGTTAAATTAAGTTGTTATTTGGATGTTATAGGCAGAAGGAATAGTGGGGTGTTATGATGCGAAACGTTAAAATTATACAAAAATTTGATGGCGTGTATCTGTCGGTAGGACAATTAGAGACTAACGAAACTCTTTCTCGCAAAGAAGTAGTAGCATTGATTGATGCTTACAATGTTCAAGAAGTTGACTTTGTTACACTCAACGAAAAACTCAAAGGAAACTTATCCAATAAGGAAGTAAAAATATCTAGCAAAACTCATATTCATCAAGTACCGGAAACTGCCCTGATTGATGTAAGCAAGGATGGAATGGAAGCTTTTATCACTTTTAAGGAGCCTGTTAATGATGGTGAAAAACTTGGTGAAAGTGGTATTGTTAGTGTATTAGAAGATGTAGGAGTAATAGATTACAATATGGAAGTGGTGCGTACACTATCTTTGCATAAGGTGTATGATCGTAAATATTCTATTGCTAAAGGGCAGCAACCCATAAATGGAAAAGACGGGTACTTGCAGTACCATTTTAATAATGAAAATCTACGTCCTAAGCCAAAAATTTTGGAAGATGGTAGTGTTGATTTTAGACAACTTGGACTTTTGCGTTTGTGTGAACGTGGAGATGTGCTTGTAACTGCTGTTTTACCTAGTGATGGGCAAGATGGTATAGATGTAAAAGGTAATGTTATTCCTTTTACTCCGGGGCGTCAGCCTCAGCCTATGCCGGTAGGTAAAAACACATATGTATCTGAAGATGGATTGCATTTGATTGCTGATGTAAGTGGTCAATTGTCTATACAACAAGGGAAGATACATATATCTCCATGTTTAGAAATCAGAGGAAATGTAGATAATTCAACGGGTAATATTGATTTTAACGGACAAGTAGTTATTAATGGTAATGTTTTGACAGGTTTTACAGTGAAGGCTGTTGGGAATATTGAAATACATGGTGTATGTGAAGGAGCTATACTTCAAACAGACGCAGATATAGTAATAGGGCGTGGTGCTCAAGGTATGGAAAAAGCCAAGTTAAGTGCAGGTGGTAATATTACTGCTAAGTTTATTGAGGGTTGCAATGTTAATGCAGGTGGTAATGTTACAGCAGATTCTATCTTGAACAGTAAGGTAAACTGTGGTGGAGATGTTATCTTGTCCGGAAAGCGTGGACTTTTGACTGGTGGTAGTGTTATTGCAGGTAACAAACTGGTTGCTAAAACTATTGGAAGTCCTATGGGTACTACTACTATTATTGAAGTTGGAAATAAGCCTTCTGCTATTTTGGGTTTACAAGAACTTAATGATGAGTATGATAAATTGCGTAAGGAATTTGAAAAAGTGGATCAAGCGTCTAGTCTTTTGACGTCTCAACAAAGAAAAGGGTTGTTGACAGACGAGCGTAAGCAACTTCTTATGAAAATGCTTAATGCTAAAATTACCTATAGAGAAAAACTTAATGATCTTCAGTTGCGCATAGATGAGATGACACAGGCTATTACATCTAATGCGGGAACTGTGTCTGCAAGTAATGTAATACAGCCCGGGGTACGTGTAACTATCGGTAATGCTCAGTTAGCTATTAGGGATAAGATGCAAAATTGTACTTTGCGAAATAATGGTGAAAAGATTACTTTTGGTCCATATATCTAATATGTTTTGGGCAGGTAATATTTTGAATTAGGGGAGGGATTATAATGGCGATTAGAGCTGTAGATTTGGCAATGCCTATACAACGTACGCCGGAGTTGAATCGGAGTAATCTGGGAGAACAGCGACCAGAGACACAACATCAACAATTTGCGGAACGTTTAAGCAAAGAAGCAGCTCAGCAAGAAAAGCAGGTTCAGCAAGCTCCTAAAGGAGAAGAAGCTCAGATACAAAAAGATGGGCGTGGAAATAATGGTGGCTATGAGAGTAGAAACCATAAAAAGAAAGAAAAAAAAAAGCAGGAGTCTGCTAAAGACAATAAGACAAGTAATAGTATGTTTGATATAACTATTTAGTAGAGTATTTCTATATATTGTGGGCTGTCTAGGTGATCTATGTTTGTTGAAGCAGTTGTATTTCTATCAGCTATTATTGGCTGTTTATTAGCTTTAAGTGCCTTTATTTTCCATATGATTACTCGGCAACATCAGTCTGGATCAGAAAATTCAGAAAAATTGTTAGATGTTGTTGCTGATGAGGCTTTAGAGGAGATTAACCGCACTTCCCAGTTAGTGCTGGATGAACTTAATGAAAAATATAAGGCACTGCTTTTTATGTATCAATTGATGGACGATAAACAAAAAGCAATGGATGAGATAAGTCCTTTTGGATTGTCTGAAAATCCAGTGAAGAAAGATCCTTTTGCACATTTGATGAATGAAATGAAATCTGTGGAAAATCGTAATATAGGGGTAGAATATGATAATTTAGCAGATCAAGGAACTGTAGCAGATAATGGATCTGTGGTAGATTGTGCTATAGAAGCTGATAGTGAATCTGTGGCAGATCATAATGTGGAAGCTGATAGTAAATCTATGGTAGGTAATGTGGAAGTTGATAGTAAATCTGTGGTAGGTAATATGGAAGCAGATGCTGAATCTATGATAGATCATGATGTGGAAGAATCCGTGATAGATGATCATGAGATGAAAGCGGATTATGATTCTATGGTAGGCCGGGATATTGCAGAGTGGTCTAATACTGAACAGATTGGTGATTTATTGGATGAGAAAGATGTCCAAGAGATGATATCGGATGGATCGCTAACTCAAGTGGATGATAGTGTTAAATCCTCTAAACTACCTACGCATCCTAGGTATAATGAAATAAGGGAATTGAAAAATCAGGGGTTATCTACAGCAGAAATAGCTAAACGCTTGGGAATGGGTCAAGGCGAAGTAAGTTTAATAATTGGATTAAGTGGACGGTGATACCATGCAGATTAAAAGTATTCTTTTTGGCTTTGGATTAGGCATGGTATTTTTGTCTGCTATTTTTTTACTTGCTTATCGCCATGAAAATTGGCAAGCGGATCTTTTGTATGAAGAAAGAGCAATAGAAAAAGCAAGCCAATTGGGAATGATTTGGCCTACTGAAGATGTAGCAGAAATAGTGCGAAGAGCTTTGGAATTGGGAATGAACTTTGATTATGAGTCGGGTTTAGAGCATTTGCAAAATGCTATTGATTAATAAGTTGGATTTAGAAGTTGTATTCATAGTATACCAAAGCCGCCTTGGCGGCTGATTTTTTTGCCATTTAAAGGAAATGACGAATATGATGCGTGCCAAAAGGCACGTTAGAGCATCTCTACTTCGCACTAACGTGCTTCGTGTCGGTGAAGGGGGCGCAATTTCCGCTTGCGTAAACGTGTTAATGTCAATCGGAATTGCTATAGCATAATTGCTGTATTATGCGTTGTCGACGTTTCCTTCGTAGGGCAAAAAATTTGCTCGAAAATCCGGTACAAGTCTAAGCTTTTGCAGAAGCCTTAGTGAAGTTCTGACAGAAAGCAAGCCGAAAAGATAATGGAATGAGGTTAATGGGCAGGTCTTATTATATAGAGTTATTTGAAAGTGTGGTGATACAGTATGGACTGTGACCGTGCGTGTGAAGAATGTGAAAATAGAAATGCGCATCAGCGTCCTGCTAAAATAGATAAGGATCTTACAAATCGTCTTAATCGTATAGAAGGGCAAGTTAAAGGTATTAAATCCATGATTGATAAAGGTGTTTACTGTGATGACGTGCTAATTCAGATAGCGGCGGCTCAATCAGCTATGTATTCGGTTTCTAAAATTTTATTGGAAAATCACATGCGTTCTTGCGTATCGCGGCGATTGCAGGAAGGTGACGATAGTGTTGTTGAGGAGTTTATCAAAACTTTAGGTAAGTTGTTGTAATGGATTATAGCAATTTCGATTGATATTAACACGTTTTACGTGTTGATGTAAGCGGAAATTACGCCCCCTTCACCGACACGAAGCACGTTAGTGTGAAGTGGTGAGTCGTTGTTTCACATTCGACGAATGGCCGCGAGTGAACAAGTTTAATAGCTTGCGACCTGTTGCGGGGTAGTTCACTTTTTTTTGAAATTTATCAATCGTTCCACATCTTCTTTAGATAGGCAGCCGGTTAAGAAAATCACGGACAGATACATGATCATCAAGGCACTAATTCCAAACATTAAACTGAAGGCAGAAATACTGCCCGGAAAGAACCGATCCAGTACAATGCGCCCGGTTGAGCCGGCCATTACTGCGGCTAATATAGGTTTGCCCATCCAATTGAAAAAAGATATTTGTAGTTGGATGCTTTCGCGTATTTTTACCATTTCTAGTGAGCAGACTACCAAAAGGCTTACAAACCAACCTATTATAAATGCAGTTATACCAAGATAAGGCACTAGGAAGAAAATAAACCCGATATTTATTATTGATGACAATAGCGCGTTTCGGAAGATAAATACTTGGCATCCCAGGCCGTTTAAAATGCCGGCCATTACTATTTGGATGTATAGTAGTGGACATAATATCCCGAGCATCATAAGCATAGAGCCGATTTGTTGGTTATAGATAACTTGACCCAGCTCTGAGGGAAAGGCGATAAACAAGGCCGCTGCACCCATGCCACAAATGGAAGCGAATAATATGCTTTTTGAAGCAGTTGATGCAATGACAGAGAAATTTTTAGTAGTTACTGCTTCTGATACAGCGGGTACTAATGTGACAGAAAGAGCCGTGAGCATTGCAGTTGGAAAGTATATAAGTGGCATTGCCATACCGTTTAATCGTCCAAAGGTGCTAATGGCCTCTTGAGATGTCATTCCAAATAATTGTAATCGTCCCGGTATTAGGACATTTTCCCAAGCAGTAAGCAAAGAGCCTGTTACACGATTGGCGGTTAGTGGAGCGGCCATAGCCAGGATCATTCCTAAGACTACTTTAGAAGAATAGATGGGCGGCTTGGTATAGTCGTTCTTTTTTTTATGTCTTTTGTACGATATAAATATGTAGAAGAAAGAAAAGATTTCTTCGCAAACTATGCCAAAAACTGCGACAGCGGCGGCGAACTCCAGGCCGCGGTGTATAAATGTTCCGGCTAAAGCGTACACGACTATCATGCGGACAACTTGTTCCAGTACCTGGTTAATGGCCGGTACTGTGGTTTCTTGCAAGCCTATAAAGTATCCGCGCACGCAGGTGCCTGCGGCCATAAAAGGAAATGCAAAAGATAAAATTTGAAGTGGCAAAGTAGCGCGGGCATCTCGAATAATATGAATTGCGATAAACTCTCCGCCGAAATATAATACAAAGGTTAAAAGTATGCCAATACTTGTTGTGATTACAATTGACTGTTTTAAAACACGTCCCATGTTGCCATATTCGCCCTTGATTCGCTCTTGGGCAATTAGTTTTGAAACAGCGGTATTAAAGCCCGAGCAAGAGATACTCCAGGCCAACATATAGACAGGCATAATCAATTGATACAAGCCCATGCCTTCTGCGCCAATCATATTGGACATAAAAATTCTGTATATAAAACCAAGCAGCCTTGTAATTACTCCTGCTGCGGTTAATATAATTGCACCTTTAAAGATACTTTTAGCCATAAAAAAAACACATCCCTCTTTTTTTCAGCAGTTTGCTACTTTGTACAATGTATTCCAAGCTGAGGGGATGTATACCAAAAGAGGTTTATTATAATGGACAAAAAAGAGAGAAAATTCAGTGAAGTCAACAAGAAAACAGTTGAGCAGATTTTGAGTGCTTTGGATGTTATGTATCCATTCGATTTTACTTGTTTTTTGAATTATGAACGAGAAAAACCATGGCAATTGCTTATTGCCACTATTTTAAGTGCGCAATGCACAGATGATAGGGTTAATTTGGTAACGAAAGATTTATTTTGTAAATATCCCGGCTTAGAGGCATTTGCTCAAGCAGATTATGCCGAATTATCGGAAGATATACGTTCTACGGGATTTTATAGGGTAAAGGCCAAGAATATTATGGAAAGTGCGCATCAGCTTTTGGTCAAGCATCATGGTGAGCTTCCTTCTGATATAGATTCTTTGACTTTGTTGCCGGGAGTTGGGCGCAAAACAGCTAATGTGGTTAGGGGGCATATTTTTCAAATTCCCAGTATAGTAGTGGACACGCATGTAAAGCGGGTTACTTTTAAGTTGGGGTTAACTCAATTTACTGACCCGGAAAAGATAGAATTTGAGCTTATGGAGATATTGCCGGAATCTCATTGGATAGCATATAATCAACAGATTATTACCCATGGGCGCAGGATTTGCACTGCTCGTAGTCCAAAATGTGAGCAGTGTTCTCTTAGTGAATGGTGCAAGGCGTTTTTGCTAAAGTAATGGAAGAGCCGGCATGATGAGGAACGCAAAAAGGCGTGCAGGGATGTTAATCAAAAAGCGACTAAAATCACCCACACGCCCCATTATCGAAAAATAAAAGCATTTACTTTTGCTGATTTGCTACGCCTCCGACATAACAGATCGGCAAATAGCATATGTTTTCATCTTTGATATATGTAGACGCAAACCTCAGCTACACCCGTAGTACAACTGCAAAGCATATAACCCTAGCTTCCGCCGCCTTTTTGCGCCTTTCTTGTATTAATGGCGGGGATAGAGTATAATGCCTATTGCTACAGCGACAGGCTTACTGTGTTTGTGCGTGGATGATTCGTTGTGTCATCCCTGCAAACGTTGGTTGGTGTTTCCTAGGCACCAGCCGAACGTTGTAGCTTTTAAATGCTACAGACAGATATTATCATGAAGTTGAAAATTTTGCAAGAAGAAATCGTTGCATTATGTATAGTGAAAAATGCAAGTTTAATTGCCCACCAAATTTAACCAGATAATAGAAGTCAAATAGCGACTTGATTAGGTATCTTAAACGATTTTGGTACATACGTTTGTTTCAAAAAGCAAGCCTTGAGTTTTTAATTTCATCAATTACGGCATCGGGCGACCAATCCTCGTATGAGTGATAAAGCAAGTAAAAAAGATTTTTTGTAATCTACAATAAAGCAGGTAGGCAATGGGCAAAATGGATTGCCGCTGTGTTAGAATAAGAATACACTATTTGTATCTGGTCAATCTGTTGCTAAATGAATCGATATGTGTAAAATTTTATCCGAATTTATAGTTACAATTTTGAAAATAGGAGGGCTAGTTTATGTATTCAGAATTGCGCACAAGGGAATACACATTAAATAAGCTAAATGGGAAAAATAAGAATTCCCAAGAAAACAACAGTTTCAATGAACATAATTTTTTAAGACCTGAACCCTTGCAGTGTAAGGGGCTAGAAAATCTTTTTAAAGATGATCCAAATAAAGTTAATTGGGCCGAAGCATCAGGATACTATAAGAAACGAAAAAACTCTGAACCCTTGCAGTGTAAGGGGCTAGAAAATCTTTTTAAAGATGATCCAAATAAAATTAATTGGGCCGAAGCATCAGGATACTATAAGAAACGAAAAAACTCTGAACCCTTGCAGTGCAAAGGGCTAGATCCAGATAGTCTTAACCCTCCCAATGTAACCGTAGCGGATAGAGATATAAATAATGTGCATAACATAAACGATATAAGTTACACAGGACTTAGGGAAATGATATATGCTTTAGAGGGCTTGGATGGTGATACAAACGCAGACCTTCCTCCGGAAGAACAACGGGTTGTCTGGAATGAAGATTGCGGGCAGGCCATTATCAGAATGACAAATAGAGAAACAGGCGAACTAACAGAAAATCAATATTTCAACATAGATGATCGAAGCGAAGAAGAAGGGTTTTTAGTAATAGATAACCGTATAGTAATTAATAATGATCGGTTAGCTGAACTTGCAAGCGTAGCAGGTTTAGAGGGTTTTCTTGATATAGCCCATGATGAAAATGGTAATCAAATAATTAACCTGAGAGATAGAACGGATAGTGAACCGATACCGGAAGGACAGGAGCGAGAGGAGTATGAACGAGAAGAAGAGGAGTTAAAAGATTTAGAAGAAGAAGTGTACAATCCTCAAACACCAGATCCCATCTCTACCCAGCCACCCGGAATACCAGTAGTAGAAGACATGGTAGAGTGGTGGAATGATGCTGGGGAATTTTTTGGAGACGGACCTGTAAGACTTAGATATAGGGATGGAGAATACGTAGATGCAAGGCACGAATGGTTAAATTATGGACTATCAGGAGGGGCTGCCGGCGCAGCAAACGTATTGCGAGGTGTGACTACAGAAGATATACTTCGTGAACAAGTAAGACCAAGCAGAGCATACGGATTATATTATAATTTAAGAAGCAGAATCAATTCAGCTTCATCAGGCAATATAGATAGCTCTACTGGATTTGAGTCTCCGGTTGGGAACGTATTCCGTGAGCTTGACGAATTGCACAACACTAGAATGGGTGAAGTTAATGTAGAGAATGCTGAAAGACTTAATAACCTTAATACACGGCACACTGAAAGAATTAGTAGTATTGAAGCAGATAATGCAACAAGACTTAACAATCTTGAAACACGAAATGCTAGAAGGCTAAGTGCTTTTGAGGAAATAAGTGCTAGAAGGTTGAGTGCAGTTGACCCGCAAGATACTACTATGCTTCTTCAGGTTCGATCAGACATCAATGCCAGACGGATCGAAATTCAAAGTGAAAACGCTACCGGTCGCATTAATCTTGTTCACGATAACGATACCAGGCTTCGCCAGGCTCAACTAGATTATACCAATAGACTTCATGATGTTGAAGTACATAATGCTAATAGAGTTCGCCAGGTTCAAATGGAAAATGCCGACAATCTTAATCGAGTTAATGTTGAAAGCACTAACAGGCTTAATCAAATTCAAGCAGAAAGTGCTGCCAGACCTCCTGCTGTTGATACACCCGGAGGCAGAGCAACCAGTGCATTAAGTAATACACCTGATGTAGCTCCAAATAATGCCGGGCGATATCTTAGGGCAGGAGGAAATGTCCTTAATGCAGTAGGTACAGGACTCAGTGTTGCAAGCACCGTGGCAGATGGACTTGAAATTGCTAATTCTTTTGGACAAGATTTTAATGGAAGATATGGAATAAGTGCAGACACAGTGGAAACGACAGCCGGAATAATTGGGGCTTCGGCGGGTGGAAAATGGGGCGGTGTAGCTGCCGGCATGGCTACAGCTGCCGCTAAAGCTAAATGGGGAGCTAAAATAGGGGCTACGATTGGCTCTATTATACCCGGCAAAGGTACTATTATAGGAGGTGTGCTAGGGGCTGTAGTAGGAGGTGCGGCAGGTCTGATAGGAAGTGCAGCCGGTGCAGCTATAGGACGCTGGGGGGGAAGGAGAGCAGCTAACGCAGCAATGGGTGGTGATGAGAGAATTAATGCACGAGAAACAGGATGGTTTAGAAGAAGAGGGAGTAACAATCAATAGATTTGTCCGATAAAATAAGATCTTACATTTTTATCATTAGAAGCAAGAAGGTTGTGAAAAAAATGCGAAATGAATCCAATCGAAAAATTTTGATCCAAGAAGAAAAGGAGGCACTTAGGATAAAGCTATACACTAGTTTGGTTCTTTTTAGTATATTTGTAGCAGTTGTAATATATGTTTTGGTAACGGTAACATTTAGCTCAACTAACTATCGTGGTGATTTCAGATATCGTGTTATTGCCAATAATACTGAAATATCAATTAGTCGCATACAGTCGGGTTCAAGAAGGACAATTAGAACTGAGTTGCATATCCCTTCACATATTGGAGATTTGCCAATTACCAGAATAGACCATCAGGCATTTCGTAATGGAGGTGTTTCTTCCAATCGCAGTTCAGTAACCTGGAGGCGGCTTACCTGTGTTCATATCCCTTACGGTGTAAGGGATATAGGAAGAAGTGCGTTTGCACACAATTTGCTTACTGAAGTGGATATACCTGATAGTGTGACACACATTAGAAGAGAGGCATTTTCAAGCAACTTGCTTACTGAACTAACTATCCCTGACAGTGTAACGCATATTGGCACTAGGGCATTTACAAACAATTCACTTACCTATGTTTCTATTCCGAGTCATACTTCCGTTCACAGAAGTGCTTTTGACTCAAATGTTACCGTGATAAGGAGGTGATTCTATTACATTTTTATCAAAAATTTACAAAAAAACACAAATCCAAGAAGAAGCAGAACTAAAAATATCACAATTAAAAGCAATAACACAAGAAGCAGAGCAGCGTCGGGATCAAGCATTACAAGAAGCAAAGCAACAGCATGAATGGGCACTAAAAGAAGCAGAGCGGAAAAAAACAGAACGTTTAGCAGAAATAGAAGCAGAACAGCAAGAAGCAGAGCAGCGTCGGGATCAAGCACTACAAGAAGTAAAACAACAGCATGAATTGGCGATGCAAGAAGCAATGCAGAAAAAGTAGAATCAACAAGTTTATTCCAAAAAATCAAAAGATCCATAAATCCATTAGGCTGACATTTGCCCTATTTGGATTGCATGGATCCTTTTTACTTTTGATCTAACCCTTAACGAAGTTCTGACAGAAAACAAGTTGAAAAGACAATGAAATGAGGTTGGCAGACAAGCTTAATAATTACTGTCTTAAAATTTATTCTCGCGTGTAAAAATGGGAACTTATTGACATTGCCCTAACCCAAGGTATAATTAAATAAATAGGAAAATTTCCTATGAAAGCTTCCCTGCAAACTAGATGTAGAATGATTTAAATCAGCATAAATTGGAGAACCGTAAAATGAATAGAACTTACGAACGCCGTTGGCTAAAATTTGCCAAAGGTGAAAAAATGAAATTTATCGGACATTTAGACCTCTTGAGAGTATTCCGGGCGGCTATTAGACGCTCCAAACTGCCTATTGCATATTCTATGGGCTTTAATCCTCATCAGCGCATATCTTTTGCATTGCCTTTGCCTGTAGGAATGGACAGCACATGTGAATATATGGAACTCATGCTGGATGAGCCTGTTATAGTTAACGAATTAAAAAAAGCATTAGACGCTCAACTACCGGATGGATTGAGGATACTCTCTGTTTACGAAGTTTCAGAAAACGCTCCTCGTTTGGCAGCAGCATTAACAGCATCAGACTATAGAATGATTTTTCCCGGTGTGGAAGAAGCTAATATCCATATTCAAACTATGCTGGATGCCAATGAGATTAAGGTTATGAAAAAGACAAAAAGCCTTGAAAAAGAAGCAGATATAAGACAAGATATTTTAGATTTAAAATATGATCCCGTGGGGGCAGTAACAATGCAGCTATCCACAGGCAGTACCCGTAATCTAAACCCTATGCTGGTAGCAAAAACTTTGTTTAGCTCAATGAATATAAGCCCTGCTCAACATGATTTAGCAATAACACGGCTGGAGATGTATGGCAAAAAAGATGATTCCAATAATGAAGGCCAACCGGTACCGTTGCATAATATTGCAATATGAAAAGATTATTAATTGACTATCAGCCGGAAGTTGTTCGTATAGCGTATTTATTGGATAAAAAACTTTTAGAGATTTTTATAGATTATAAAGATAAAGGTTCATTAGTGGGGCATATAATAAACGGTGTTGTTAAAAATATTTTGCCCAGCCGATTTGCATTTATTGATATAGGCCAAGAAAAAAATGCTTTTATGAATTTGGATGCAAACAATACCCTAAAACCCGGCCGGCATGTAACTGTACAAGTAAAAAAAGATGCTACCGGAGATAAAGGTGCAAATGTAAGCTCTGTTCTGCACTTTAACGGAAGGTACGCTATAGTATCACCGGGTGTAAGCGAAGAAATTGGAATTTCTAAAAAAATAGAAGATAAATTTGAGCGTAAACGTTTACAAAAATTAGCTGCTAAGTATTTACCGGCAGGGTATAGTGTTATAATGCGAACCCAAAGTAAAGATGTGCAAGAAGAAATCCTTAAACAAGAATTTGAATATCTTGTTGACAAGTGTATATCTGTTTTAGAAACAGCTAAGTACTCTACAGGGCCAACTATTTTATACAATGATAATCCCTTATTTAATGACCTGATAACTGATGATTTGGAAGAAATCATTTTATCTAACGAAGCAGCACTTTCTTATATAAAGTCTGATCGGGTTAAACTATGGGATGAAGAAATAGAATTGTTTACGGCCTTTGATATAGAGCGTCAAATAACCAAAGCATTGCATAGAAATATATGGCTGCCTTGTGGAGGGTTTGTAACATTTGATCCGGTAGAAGCTTGCGTTGTTGTAGACGTAAATACCGGCAAATTTATGGGTAAAAAAAATTATAGGGAAACGGTATTAAAAACTAATCTGGAAGCTGCTGAATGCATAGCAGAACAGATTACCTTACGTAATCTATCGGGCATGATTATAGTCGATTTTATAGATATGCGTGAGGAAGAAGATAAAAATAAGCTTCTTACTGTTTTTGGCCAAGCGTTAAAAAAAAGTCGCATCCCGGCGGATATTGTAGGTATGACATCATTGGGTCTTGTGCAATTAACTCGCCGAAAACAGAGAGAGCCTTTATACCGTTTGTTACAACAGCCTTGCAGTCATTGCAAGGGTACGGGATGGTTTTGAGGAGGGAGTAGATTAAGTATGTATGTAGGAGACATGGGAGAGGCATATATTTTTTTGCCTGAAGGATTTGAAGAAATAGAAGCTGTTACTGTAATAGACGTATTACGGCGAGGCAGAGTGTGTTTGGCATCTTGCTCATTAACAGACAATAAAACTGTATGTGGAAGTAGAGGTACTATAGTAGTTGCTGATTGTACATTTAAAGAGTTTAAAAAGCTATACGATCTTTATGATGTGGAGGCTAAGCATTTTGAGCCTGATAAACCTTTATTAATAATGCCCGGTGGACATGGTGTAGAAAATTACCATTGGTGTATAGGTTTTGAAAATTTAATATTACGACAAAATATTGATTCCGGATATATTGCAGCCATTTGTGCTGCTCCAACTGTATTAGATGATTGGGGTATTTTATCCGAAAAAAATGTTACATGCTACCCAACATTAACCTTAAAAAGTACTACTATCAGCAAAAATTCGGTAGAAGTAGATGGTAACATCATTACGGCTCAAGGGCCGGCATCATCTATGGAATTTGCACTAAAAATTCTTGAAACCCTAAAGGGTACTAAAATACGCGACAATGTCGCTAAACAATTATTGTTTTAAATTATCACGTTTTTCGTGTTAATTTTAATAGATTAAATTGCTATTATAAGCTAATAACAAAAATAAGGAGGCAATTTTTATGCGACTAATCACTAGAGCAGATTTTGATGGGTTGGCATGTGCCACAATCTTAAAGGACTTAGGTGTAATTGATCATTGGAAATTTGTCCACCCAAAGGATTTGCAAGATGGGAAGGTGGATATCACCGATAGGGACGTATTAACAAATGTCCCTTATGTACCGGGATGCAGCCTATGGTTTGATCATCACTCCAGTGAAGAAGAGCGGCTTGGTAGAAATTTCACATTTGAAGGTGATAGTCGTGCTGCTCCCAGTACGGCACGTATAGTTTATGATTATTATGGTGGCGATAAGGCTATGCCACATTTTACGGAAATGGTAGCAGCGGTAGACAAAGTGGATTCCGGACTATTAACTAAAGAAGAAATTATTGATCCTACCGGATGGGTAATGTTAGGTTTTATCATGGATCCTCGTACAGGATTAGGACGCTTTAGTGATTTTACCATTAATAATATTTGCTTGATGGAGCGTTTGATTGAAGATTGCCGCACTATGAAGGTAGAAGAAATTTTGTGCCTTCCTGATGTAGTAGAGCGTATCCAAAAATATAATGAACAAACTGAGAAATTTAAGGAAATGATCCTGGAGCATAGCCAAATTGACTGGGATGTTCTTATTACAGATTTACGCGGTGTAGACCAAATTTACACAGGCAACCGCTTTTTAGCATACAGCTTGTTCCCGGATCAAAATATATCTGTTTGGGTAACTGATGGCAAAGAGAATGAAAATGTTGCTATAGCGGTAGGATACAACATACTAAACCGTACAGCCAGGGTAGATGTAGGAGCACTTATGCTAAAATATGGTGGCGGAGGTCACTACAGGGTAGGCACTTGCCAGGTTCCATATGATAAGGCAGATCAAATATTAGAAGAGATTATAAAGGCCATTAGAGAATCTAACTCTCGGGAAAATGTGGGAGAAGATGAAATGTCCAGTATACTTGAGTTTGCACACGACCTGCTTACGGACTATGACGAGTAATTTATGGAAGATGCAAAAAATGTTGCCGTATTGGAAGGCGTTGTAGAACATATCGTATTCCATAGTGAGGAAAATAGCTATACAGTATTTATTTTAAAGTATGAATCTGAGGCCGGCGAGGAAGAAATAACCTGTACCGGCCATTTGCCCGGGATTGTCCCGGGAGAGGATTTGTGTATTACCGGAACATGGGTAAATAATCCCAAATATGGCCTTCAATTGTCAGTCATGCAGTCAGAAAAAAAGGTTCCTACCTCTGCCGCGGGAATAGAAAAATATTTGGCCTCCGGTGTTATTAAGGGTATAGGTGCCGGTCTTGCAAAGAGAATAGTTTCTTCTTTTGGAGAACATGCCTTTGACGTAATTGCAGAATCCCCGGATAAACTTGCCGCAATAAAAGGCATTACTCCTGCTAAGGCTCAAAAGATTTCAGAAATATTCCATGCTCAAAGCGACCGGCGACAGGTTATTATGCTATTGCAAGACTATGGTATATCCCCGGTTTATGCAATGAAGATATATAAAAAATACAAAGCTCAAACTATTGATGTAGTACAAAATAATCCCTACAAGCTTGCAGAAGATATTGATGGTATAGGTTTTAAAATTGCTGATGATATTGCTAAAAGGGTGGGAATTACTTATGATTCACCTTTTAGGGTTGCAGCAGGCTTGCGATATTGTTTATGGGAAACATCAAGCAACGGGCATGTTTTTATGCCAAAAGAAACGCTTATGATTCAAGCAGCTCAATTATTAGGTGCAGAACATGAGGTTATTGATCATGCTCTGCGCCAAATGCAGATGAACCGACTTGTATATTGCGAAAAATCTGCGGCTTTAAGTGTAATAAATGAAATGGCTGATACATCCGTATTTTTAAGCCATTTTTATCATGCAGAGCTTAATGTAGCACGCAAACTATTTGACCTTTCCAAAGCTGTTCCCGATGATCAAAAAATGGGCTTGCAACAGTTAGCGATTAGGGCGGCAGAGGCGTTTGAAGAAGAAACAGGCTTAGCACTTTCACAAGAGCAGCAACAAGCAGTGGTAGAAGCTGCTTCTAACGGCATATTGGTAATAACAGGTGGCCCGGGTACAGGAAAAACTACAACAATTAATGCAATCTTACATCTGTTATCTTCTTTAAAGTTGAAGATAGAACTGGCCGCCCCCACGGGACGGGCTGCTAAGCGCATGACAGAAACATCCGGACGCGAAGCTAAAACGCTTCATAGACTCTTGGAATCTACATATATTGCAGAAGATTCCCGCCGCCAATCATTTCAGCGTAACGAAGATAATCCTATTGAAACCGATGTGTTGATAATTGATGAAGCCTCTATGGTAGATATTATGTTGATGCAGAGTGTATTAAAAGCCATATCTTTAGGTACCCGCTTAATAATGGTTGGAGACGTGGATCAATTGCCTTCTGTAGGAGCAGGAAATGTGCTTAAAGATATAATCGCAAGCGATTGCATAAAAGTACTGCGGCTAACCGAGATTTTCCGCCAAGCACAAGAAAGCGCGATTGTAATGAATGCCCATAAAATTAATCGTGGGGAATATCCAACGCTTAATGATAAACACAAAGATTTCTTTTTTGTGAAACAGCCTAGAACACATGATGTTATAACAACATTATTAGATTTAGTAGGAAAGCGACTTCCTGCCTATACAGGTGGAGAATCTACGCAAGATATACAAGTTTTAACCCCTATGCGTAAATCTGAACTTGGAGCGACCCAATTGAATCAAGCGTTACAACAACATTTAAATCCACCAAGCCCTAAAAAGAAGGAGCGGGAATTTCGCCGGACGATATTTCGCGAAGGCGATAAAGTAATGCAAATACGTAATAACTACCAAATGTCGTGGCAAATATTAGATGATAGGGGCAATCGAATAGACGAAGGCGAAGGAGTTTTTAACGGAGATGGAGGTACTATTAAACGTATAAATGATGACCGTGAGTTAGTAACCGTCCTTTTTGATGATAATAGGCAAGTTGATTATGACTTTTCTCAATTAGATGAATTAGAATTGGCATATGCAATAACAGTTCACAAGTCTCAAGGCAGCGAATATAAAACAGTAGTAATACCTATACACAGTGGCCCTCCTTTATTATTTAGTCGTAACTTGTTATATACTGCTGTTACCAGGGCAAAGTCTCTATGCGTCATTGTTGGCATACCGGAGACAATGTTTAGGATGGTTGACAATAATAGAGAAGTTAATCGCTACACTGCTTTAGCACATAGATTAAGAATTGTTTTTGGGAGTAGATAAGAGCCTGTTCAAAATCTCCTTTTCACCATTTTTGCGGTCGATATTTCCGCCCTTCTTCGTCATCTCCTCCTAATTTACCTTTGGGTAAATGTCGTCGTCGCTTCCTTGAACCGGCGAAAA
>Ga0123355_10000231_pt1 | contig 71111 bp, 63 predicted proteins | sample TergutEmb28metaG_3_FD_89872 | JGI IMG/M metagenome (GOLD analysis project Ga0123355, IMG submission 89872) | Embiratermes neotenicus P1 segment gut microbial communities from Petit-Saut dam, French Guiana - Emb289 P1 | ecosystem: Host-associated > Arthropoda: Insects > Digestive system > Gut ...
GAAAAGAAGCCACATAAATTTCAATGTTTCTTTCAAATTCATAATCCAAATGCCTCCTTCAACGCCGAAACATTTTGCCGAGATATTATTATATTTTCACCATTGATAAGGGTTGTCTGGAATCTCCCGTTGCCTGCAGGTGAAAAGCTTTCGATTTTCTTGATGTTTACTATCGTCTGTCTGTTGACTCGCAAAAATTCATCTTTGTTCAAAATGTCCTCTACCTCATAGAGCTTCAGTTTTGTCTGATACACCGCTTGCTCTGTATAGACAAATGTCTTTAGGTCAACACTTTCAATGTAAAATATTTCCGACACAGACAAGGCAAATGCTCTGTTATCTATGTAAACTGTCAATTGGCGTGGGCTTCTTAAAAGATTAATTGCACGCATAATGTCTTCCGTCATATGCTTGACACTGATTACAACCGAGTCTTCTTCATTAGCTTTCGGTTCTTGTATAATTATCTTCACATGCTCTCTCCCTATTGAACTAATAATACAAGGTATTTGAGCTCAAAATTTAAAATTTGCTTAAGCTGAGGGGAATTCGACTCTCCTCAGCTTAGCCAAAGCTACTATGGAACAACACTTTCCTTAAGCACCACATCATGTGCACCACCTTCGACTATGGACGTTGAGGAAACAAGTGTCAGTTTAGCTTTTTCCTGTAGTTCAGGTATGGTGAGTGCTCCGCAGTTACACATGGTGGACTTGACTTTGCCGAGGGTTATGCTCAAGTTTTCCTTTAGACTTCCTGCATACGGAACGTAAGAGTCAACCCCTTCTTCAAATGACAATCCCTCAGAGCCGCCGTGGTCATACCTTTGCCAGTTACGAGCACGGGCTGAACCTTCGCCCCAATATTCCTTCATATAACTACCGCCAATGCTCACACGATTGGTCGGACTTTCGTCGAAGCGGGCAAAATAACGCCCAAGCATGAGGAAATCCGCACCCATCGCAAGTGCCAGTGTGAAGTGATAATCATGAACAATTCCGCCGTCTGAGCAAATCGGGATATAGACTCCTGTGCGCTCAAAGTATTCGTTTCTGGCATTGCATACATCGATAACAGCTGTCGCCTGTCCACGCCCTATGCCTTTTTGCTCACGAGTTATGCAGATAGAGCCTCCGCCGATTCCGACTTTTATAAAGTCAGCACCACAGTCAGCTAAAAATCGAAAACCTTCGCCATCAACCACATTCCCTGCGCCTATCTTGACACTATCACCGTATTTTTCACGCACCCACATTATGGTTTGCTTCTGCCACTCGGAGTATCCTTCAGATGAATCGATACACAGAACATCTGCCCCGGCATCAATCAGTGCAGGAATCCGCTCCTCATAATCACGTGTGTTGATACCCGCTCCGACTACATATTTTTTATCAGGGTCAAGTAGCTCCGTGGGATTGGCTTTGTGCGAATCATAGTCCTTACGGAAAACCATGTGCATAAGACGTCCGGCATCATCCATTACAGGCAGGCAGTTTAGCTTATGATCCCAAATTATATCATTTGCTTCTTTAAGTGTTGTGCCGGGCGGTGCCGTAATTAATTTTTCTACAGGTGTCATAAACGAGCTGACCAGCTCTGTTCCATCCATACGGCTGACTCTATAGTCACGACTGGTCACAAGTCCGACGAGCTTGCCGGTTGCTGTTCCATCGGAAGTAACTGCAACTGTCGAGTGCCCGGTTCTACTCTTTAACGCCTGAATGTCAACGAGCGTTGCATCCGGGCGTATATTTGAATCACTTGTTACAAATCCGGCTTTATATGACTTTGCCTTGCTGACCATTGCGGCTTGACTTTCTATGGATTGAGAACAATAAATAAAAGATACTCCGCCCTCTTTTGCGAGTGAGACAGCCATTTTGTCATCAGATACGGCTTGCATAATGGCAGAAACCAGCGGTATGTACATGGATAACGATGGCTCTTCTCCACGTTTGTATTTAACTAAAGGTGTCCTCAGGTTGACTTTGCCCGGAAGGCAGTCCGTTCCGGAATAGCCGGGGACTATAAGATATTCACTAAATGTGCGAGATGGAGCTTCGAAAAAATACGCCATAAATAAAGTTTCTCCTTTCACAAACCTCATAGAATTTTCTAAATATTTTCAGATACAATTACAATTATTATATTGTATGAAATTATAGAGCGGGGCACAGTTAAGTGTCAAGGGTTATTTTTTGAGTTTTTATAATACCCCTGACTAGTAAATAGATACATTATTGTTTAAAAGTTTATTTCAACTTTATTCACGCTATAGACACAAAGACACAGTATCATATGATTAACGGATTATGCAAACTTCAGGAGGAATCTCATGAATCAGGAATTTGAAAATAAAGACATTAATTTTGAGCAGTCTGGTTACACTCCACCGGCTTGGTTATCAAAGAGTAAGCACCCTGAGAGTGTTTCTTCAGACAATGTGCAAGATGTATCATATTCTCCGGTCAATCCTACCGATAGCGTTTCACCCAATGTTTCGGTGGCTGATCCGGTCTCGCCGGTTTATTCGGCAGAGACTACACAGTCTGCTTCGCCCGTACAACCAGCTTACACAACTCCGCCTGCACCGCATAGTGAGTTTGTTGTGCCTCCGCCTGCACACACAATGCCTCAGGCATATTCAGCGCCCCCTCAGCCACACCACGAGGCTATGCAGTATCATGCATCTACAATGCAACCAACACCTCAGCCCATAGAGCGCCCTGCGCAACCTGCCGGATATGTCTCATCAGGGGTGCCGGAGTGGAGCTTTAAAAGGCGCAGCGAAATGCGCCCACCTGCGCAATCTGAGCCCTCATACAGGGAAGCTTCTTACAGGACTGCCGACAATATGTCAAATATGTACACTCCTGGACTCGGCACGAACAGACCATACACCGGGTCTTACGCTCGCAGGAATGAAGATGTTGCACCGGCTCCCCCCGCTCAGCCAAGAGCTCCCGGAAAAGCCGGTCGCTTTTTCAGAGCATTGTGCCTTGTGATAGTCTGCGCACTTGTAAGCGCAGCGGCAACATATTTGGTCATGGAATATCGCACAGAGCCGATTGTCAATCAGGTTGTACTTGGCGGTCCAGGCATCGCTGCCACCGATTCAGGCGACACAAGATCGGCAACAATGATTTCATCTAGCGGTGGCATGGCGCCTGAATACATTTACGACATGGCTCTTACTCAAGTTGTCGGAATCAAGATTGAAGTTCCTACGGTTGGCATTTTTGGCACAATCGGCTCCAGCACAGCAGCAGGGTCAGGATTCATAATATCTTCCGACGGTTATATTCTTACAAATTTTCATGTCATTGAGCCCGCTCAATCCCATCAACTTCCAATTAGCGTAATAAAGAGCGATGGGTCTGAATTTTTGGCAGAGGTCGTCGGGTATGAAATAGCAAATGATGTCGCTTTGCTTAAAATCGATGCCACTGATCTTAATCCTGTAATCCTCGGTAACAGCGATGATATTCGAGTTGGTCACACGGTCTTTGCTATAGGAAACCCGTTCGGAAATCTTGTATACACCATGACCGACGGCATCATCTCTGCTCTGGACAGGGATGTTACCGTCGAGGGTATTATAATCAACACATTTCAGTTTTCTGCTGCTGTCAATCGTGGAAATTCCGGCGGTCCGATATATAACGCCAACGGTGAAGTCATTGGCATTGTAACTGCAAAAATGGCTCGTGCCGATGTAGAAGGTATAGGTTTTGCTGTTCCGATAAATGATGCAATTGAGATTGCTACCGGGCTTATTGAGTTTGGATATATTACAGGCAGACCAATGCTTGGCATTACAGGTATGACTGTCACTCGCCCTCTTGCGGAGTATTACGATCTGACTGTAGGCGTGTTTGTTAGAGATGTAAATCCGGGTTCTGCTGCCGAAAGAGCAGGTCTTGAAAACGGCGATATAATCGTCGGCTTAGGTGGATTCGAAGTCACAAGCATGGATACTCTCAGATTCACAATGCGAGGTTATAGATCGGGCGAGACTGCTCAGCTCTTAGTATGGAGAGATGGAACAGTAATAGAAATGTCGATTATTTTTGATGAAGACCTTGCGGCTGGACAGCCGGGGCGTTCACAGAGCATACCGGTAGAGCCTGATGAATCAGAGGATGGGTATACTATTTTCCCTGTGCCTCGCCCGTAGGGTGAGGGGATTCGAACCCTAAATGTTGCATTTGTAGCAGATATAATATTAAAGCCTGCCGTTCGGCAGGCTTTAAGCATACGTATTATTCTTTCTTTTTTGCTCTTTTCATGTAGAGCGCTCTCGCTGCGCGCGCTCCTAGAATGGCAAGGGCGATAATAAAAACAATGTACATCCAACCGCTGTTTATGCCGAATACATGTATTGAAAACAGTGCAGCAAGCATCGCTCCCAAAAATGCCCCCAAAAGGCTAATTAAAAGACTTTTCTTCATATTCGCAACAACCCCTACAAATTTAATATATTAACTATATCAGAAACTTCATAAGAAATCAATTTATTCGCATAAGGCAGGGGGCGTCATGAGTTTTTTGGTTACAGTTCACAGGGGGCGTGCAATAATTTTGGGAATCGGCAGAATGCTCTAGGCATTGCGTGCCGGATAAGGTATAATTAAGCTGAATTGATTGTTTGTAGGTCAGATGACTTTGTCGATATATTCAACCAATAGTTGAATATAAACAGATCATCTATAACCAAGTTATTGCTTTTTATCGGCGTGAAGATATGCTTGTAATGGTCATGTTGTACCTTAGTATATTTCACGAAAGGAATGGTCATTAAAATGAACGATACTTTCTCAAAAAACTTATCACGGATTCGAAAAGAGCGAAAACTTACTCAAGAAAAACTTGCAGAAGCATTAGGAATAAGTTTTCAAGCTGTTTCAAAATGGGAGACAGCACAAACATATCCTGATATTGAATTGTTACCACACCTTGCAAGACACCTTGCAACGGACATTGATTCCCTGCTAGGCTACACGCCAATAATGCGGAGCTTTACGGATTATGAGGAAAAATACAAGAGTGCCGGATTTTATTGGGGGATTGCACCAAACCAAATGTGTTTCGATGTAATGCGCCTAAAACCGCCAACAAAACCTTTGCGACTCTTGGATATTTGCTGCGGAGAAGGTAAAGATGCGGTGTTTTTTGCAAACAACGGATATATAGTCTCCGCCTTTGATATCGCGGAAACAGGGCTCGATAAGGGAAAAAGGCTTGCAGAACTAAACGGCGTGGAAGTCAGCTTCTTTTTGGCAAATGTGATTGATTTTATTCCGGACAACGAGTTTGATATTATTTACACATCTGGAGGACTGCTCTATTTCTCGCCGGACAAGCGCAGAGAAATGATAGATGCCTATAAGAAAAAAACTGCTCCCGGAGGACTTAACGCCCTGAATACATTTGTCGAGAAACCTTTCTTATGCCGTGCGCCGGACAGTGAGGATACGGAGCATTATTGGACTTCCGGCGAATTATTCTCTTACTATCATGATTGGCATTTTCATACATGCACAGAAATTATTTTCGACTATGAGAGTGGTGGTGTACCACATAAACATTGTATGGATATATTGATTGCAGAAAAGGTTGATATATCAGCTACTGCTGTAAAAGACCTTAGATATTAAAAGTATTACAGTGCTAAAATGACTCATTATCGGAATAATGCAATTGACATTATTCCGATAGTGGGTTATTCTGTTTAATATCGGAAATTCAAGAGGAAGAATGGCTATGGAATACATCACAACAAAACAAGCCTCAGAACAATGGGCAATTTCTGACCGCCGTGTGCGCTTACTTTGTGCCGAGGGGAAAATTCCCGGCGCAGTAAAACAGGGCAGAGGTTATAAAATCCCTGACGATGCCCCAAAACCAGCTGATGGACGAGTAAAGCACGCTCCGGCTACCGGATACCTCAAATGGGCTGACGATGTAATTGGCGTTATCGACAACACAAACACCGTGACATTCACCTCTCCGACCCATAACGAAGTAGTTGCCCTTTACACCAAAGGGGCAAAAAAGTGGACATCGGAACAGTTTCACGAATTCTTGTCAGAACGAATAATCAGCCGTGACCGCCGAGATATTGAGCGCATTTTGTTCCGTTGCGGACTATCGCATTATGATGTGCTGCAAATCGCCGAGATTACACGCGGCATTCACCCTAAGGATTTACTGTGGGTCGCACATAGTAAGGACGAAGCATTAGACACCGCTATGACCTCCGTGTTTGACTCGGTATTTCATCAGCGAATTGACCTTGCGGGAGACTCTCTTGATACGCCCGAAGGCTATAATATCAAGCGTTACGGAGCATATAAGGGTCGGTATGGCATATATAAGCAGAGAATCAGCCCTCTTATGACTGACTCTGAATCCGAAGTGGCTGTATTTCTGCTTGCAGAAAAATTGGGTGTGCCTTGTTGCCCCGCATATCGTGTGGATAACGATACTGTGTTTTCAGCATTTTTATATGATTTCTCCAAAGAATATGTCGTACACTTTCGCCGCCTGTTCGAGGGCGCACGCTCAGATAACGAATATCAAAATTTGATTTCAGTTCGACCTCAATATCGGGACGACATAGCACGAATGATTTTTTTAGATTTCATCACACGCCAAGACGACCGCCACTTATCCAACATCGCCATCAAAATAACAACGGCGGGCGAGTCCTTTTATCCGCTTTATGACAATGGCAGAAGCCTGTTTTACGAGGACACTGAGGAAATGGTGAGCGAGGCTGTAGCTGACCCGATAAAATACGCAACGGCCTTTGGATATGCAGGGACGTATTGGAATTATATAAAAGAAATGACAGCAGACGGTGTTTCTGCGAGCGAATTGCTTGACCTTTCTATTACGAAAGATGAAATAGCAGACATTCTAAAAATCGCAGGAATCACAGGCTACCGTTTTAATGGCGCTCTTAAGTGGATTACAAAAGCAATCGAGATGATTAAGTCGTTGTGAATTTGATGGCATGCGTGACAAGCGTGTGCTGATTAAAATTATAGGCGAATAAATTCATCGATGACAGGAGATTCAGTATGTGTACATTAAACGAAATCGAGAGCAAGTATTGCGAAGCAATCAGCGATGCACTTGAGGGTAAAGACTTAACAGCCTCATTGTTAGTTGAGCTATCCTCAAACTTTTATAACGAATTGAAAGTCAAGGATATTTCTCATGAAATAGACGACGATATATTGTTATATCAATATGGGGTTTATGATTGGAATGATGAGCATGGCAGACACTTTGTCCTTGATATTGCTCGTCAATTCCAGTTGCCCTCAGAAGATGAACCTTATCAACTCAGCTTCTCCTTGATATTTGACCCTGAACAATTTGAAAATATAGGTGCTTATGATTGTTGGAGCATGGACTTTGGAGATATTGAAAGCTTTGTCGCGCATATAAAAACTACTGATGGATTTAAGGTGGCCGAAGACTGTATACCCAGAACTTATTGTATTAGCTTTTACCAATGTTAGCGTAATGACAATAAGACAGGGGGCAGGCGTCTTGTCTTGACAACGGGGCTGTATCAAAACGCGGGCTGCCCGGTGTGCAGCCCCTACATGTTGCGGCATTATTGCGAAGGAATACCGTATTTTGTAGGGGACGCACACCCGGGCGTCCCGATTTGTGTTTTGATACAGCCTCGTTGTTAATCGCAATCCAGTTCTATAAGCTCCGCATCGGTATTTTCTTCCATAAAGCGAATTATTTCGTCAAGTGACTGTCTCGCATGAGAAGCATCCCCTGATACAACGGTAACACCAATAGTTAAAGTTTGATGGACATCCTGTGTTGCCACTTCTGAAATAGAGGCGTTAAAACGCTTTCGAACTTTATCAACGATGCTACGGCAGATTTGGCGTTTGTCTTTAAGCGATGTAGCATGGGGAATATAAAAAGTTAATTTTGCGGATAAGGTAAACATAAAATCACAACTCCGTTTGTAGGATTCCTTGTCTTATTCAAAACACCCACCGTCTGCGACGGCACCCTCTTTTCTAAAGAGGGCAAGGGATACAGCGCTTTCCAAACCCGCCGTATCAAAGCCCCTTAACTGTCAACTGACAAAGTCTCATGCTTAATACTCATACAACGGCTTTTCCCTCTTATAACTTTGAGGGACATATGTTATTGAAGAAATTTTCGGAGCCGAAACTCCGTACTTTGGATTAAAGCCAAAAAGATTAATATACTTATCCAAATCATCTCTTTCCTGCTCCATCGCTACAAGCAACTCCATAGTGACCTTAGTGTCATCAATTGCCCGGTGCGTATTTTCTCCTGAAAGACCATATGCATCGATAGCATCACTCAACTTGTGGGGATAATCCCGCCTGTCTTTGAATATCGTCAAGGCATCAAGCATCTTGACGTTTTTTAACACATGGGCACAACCATGTGCATTAAGGAAGAAATATAAAAAGCGCAAATCAAATTGAGCATTATAAGCGACAACCAGCGTATTCGGTGCATCTAAAAAACCTGCAAGCTTCTTGCATACGTCAGCTTTAGGCTCTCCCATATCAAGGAGCATTTGCTCTGTTATGCCCGTTATATCTGTTATCTCACTCGACAGCTTTCGCCCTTCCGAGAGCGAAACCAACGCTCCCATTTCATCATTAATTTTATATGAGTTTCCGTCCGGAACAACAACAAGAGCGGCAAGTTCGATTATTTCATCAGCCTTGCAATCAACGCCTGTGGTTTCAACATCAAGAACCACCAGTCTGTCAAATTGGGAAAAAAGAGATTTAAGCATAATAGAGATACCCACTTTCCTATACAGTAGTTTTATTTTACCATCTTTCGTCAACCTTGACAAACCGATTGTAAACGCATTATAATTTAACCCACACTTGGAGGTGAACTTTATGAAGCTATTTAACACTTTGACAATGAGCAAAGAAGAGTTCGTACCGTTAGAGCAAGGAAAGGTGACGATGTACGCTTGCGGTCCGACGGTCTATAATTTATTTCATGTCGGCAACGCCAGACCGATTATCATGTTCGACGTCTTAAGACGGTATTTTGAATATCGCGGAAATGAAGTGATGTTTGTTCAGAATTTCACCGATATTGACGACAAGATAATCAACCGAGCCAATGAGGAAGGTTGCACAAGCGATGAAATCGCGGAGAAGTATATAGAAGAATATTGGGTTGACGCGCGCGGACTGGGCGTGCGCGAAGCAAATATTCACCCAAAAGCTACAGAGAATGTAGAAGAAATAATTGCACTTATTTTGAAGCTGATAGAAAAAGACTTTGCCTATCAAAGCGGCGGAGATGTTTATTATAGAACGTCGAAATTCGCCGATTATGGCAAGCTTTCCCGCCAGCCACTTGAAGAACTTCAAGCAGGGGCGAGAGTTGATGTCACGGAAATCAAGGAAAATCCGATGGATTTTGCACTATGGAAAGCCGCAAAGCCTAACGAGCCTTATTGGGATTCGCCGTGGGGGCAAGGGCGTCCGGGTTGGCATATCGAATGTTCCGCTATGGCAAGCAGATATCTTGGTGACACTATAGATATTCACTGCGGAGGACAGGATTTAACTTTCCCACATCATGAAAACGAAATCGCCCAATCCGAAGGTGCCAGCGGAAAGCAGTTTGTTCGCTACTGGGTACATAATGGATTTATAAGCATTGACAGCAAAAAAATGTCCAAGTCGCTCGGCAATTTCTTTACCGTGCGCGAGGCGGCAGAAGCTTATGGATATGAGAATATCCGTATGTTTATGCTGATGAGCCACTACAGAAGTCCGCTCAATTATTCAGGCGAGATTTTGTTGCAGGCTAAAGCTGCACTCGAAAGACTCAAGACTGCCAAAGCAAGCCTTGAGTTCATTGCAAAAAACGGAACGGATACAGCACACGAGGGCGAAGCTGAATTTATTAATTCACTACCCGCTTATAGAGCACGTTTCATTGAAGCTATGGACGATGATTTTAACACGGCAGATGCTATTGCCGTAATATTCGAGCTTGTGCGTGAGAGCAACACGGTTGCAGCAAGTCCTGCACCTTCTAAGGAATTCGCCGTGGCTGCACTGAGCATGTTAGATGAACTTGCGGGCGTTTTGGGACTGTTTTATTCCGAAGCAGATGATAAGGGGCTAGACGAGGAAGTCGAGGCACTTATAGAGGCTCGACAAACTGCGAGAAAAGAAAAAAACTGGGCAGAAGCAGACCTAATCCGCGACAAGCTCAGTGAAATGGGAATTGTCTTAGAAGATACACCTCAAGGCGTAAAGTGGAAAAGGGCATAAAAAGGCACTCATAAGCTACGAGGGTGGCTCCACAAGAGCCGGGTGTTTTGTTTATAGTGTTTTGTAATGGCGTTGCGTGCTGTATAGCGTGCAACGCCATTACTGCTTAATACTACGGATTACCCGTTTCACATAACTTAGTCATAACTACATCGTAATATTCTGCGATATGCGGCAAGTGGCAGTCTGTGCAGACTTTTATGGTCTTTACATACTCGAATTTGCCACCGCATTTATCCCCCAGTGCGTACAAGGGACAGTAGCAAAACAAGCAATTAAACTCATCTTTGTCAGGCTTATCATGGCAAGGAAAATACTTGCAAGTGTGGTTGTTAAAAAATCTATGATTGTTTTCCATTTGAGACCCCTCCTTGGGTGACAGGCGAGACAGGCAACATCGCAAAACCATCGCGAACAGCCTTTTCGCCAAATACAAACTCAACAGGAGCCTTAAAAATCGGCCCTGCTGAAACAAAAGTATGATACTCTCCGTTTTCACCGCATATATCCGCGCCTTGCGCCGCAATGTGCTCCGCGATTTCTCTAGTTAACGTCTTTCCTAAGACGTCATCGCCTAAATATTTTGTGTTGACAATCGTAATATTTGCGGCAAAACCACAGTCTATGACTTCATATACTACATCTTTACGACTTCTGCCCAGAAGCGGAAACAGAGCCTCTATTCCTACGTTTTCACATCTCTCACTGCACCATTTTAAGTGCCCTTCAATATCTATATCATCGAAAACACATGCCGTTGCACCCTGCTCCTTAGCTCGCAGTAATGCCGTTTCAAAATCTCGTGCATACTCATCACCGCTTGTTTTAACGAGCCACAACGGAATGTTGAGTGATTGTGACAAACTTTCAAGCACATCTTCCGTTAAGCCGTGAAAATGTGACCGCCCGGCATCAGCGCTGTATGTTGTAATAAGTGCAATTGGCTCATGCCCTTGCTCTATAGCGCAATGCACGGCTAATGCGCTTTCTTTGCCACCGCTGTAAGATGCAACGAATTTCATAGGATTCCTTTCTTGAGCTTACGGGGCTTGCCCCTCTCCTCTTAAACTAATAGAAAATAGGGACGCTGAGGACAGCGTCCCCTACGGGAATTATGTCAAAAAATACTTCGAAATTTGCTATGTACCAATGGTAACATTATGAAAAGATAATTTATTCATCCAACTTGAGCACTGCCATAAACGCATCTTGCGGAACTTCGACAGAACCCAGATTGCGCATACGCTTTTTACCCTCTTTTTGCTTTTCAAGCAGTTTCTTTTTACGGGTAATGTCGCCGCCGTAACATTTTGCCAAAACGTCTTTGCGCATGGCTCTGATGGTCTCTCTTGCGATGATTTTGCCACCGATTGCGGCTTGAACCGGAACTTCAAAGAGCTGTCTTGGAATATTATCCTTAAGCTTCTCGACGATTTTTCTTCCACGCTCATACGCCTTATCCCTGTGAACGATGAATGAAAGAGCGTCCACCATATCGCCCTTGAGCAAGATGTCAAGTCTAACCAGATTAGACACACGATATCCAAGAAACTCATAGTCCAGCGAAGCATAACCGCGGCTACGTGATTTAAGCGCATCAAAGAAGTCATAAATAACTTCATTGAGCGGCATATCGTATTTTAGTTCCACTCGTGAGGAATCGAGATAAACCATCTCTTTGTATTCTCCACGTCTATCCTGACATATATCCATGATTCCGCCTACATAATCGGGTGGGCAGATTATAGATGCTTTTATAAATGGCTCTTCCGCAATGTCAATAATCGCCGGATCGGGATAATTGAGCGGATTATCTACGAACTTAACATCACCATCCATTGTTGTTATACGATAAATAACACTCGGCGCAGTCATAATAAGATCAAGATTGTATTCACGCTCAAGCCGCTCACCGATTATCTCTAAGTGAAGCAATCCGAGGAAACCACAACGGAAACCGAAGCCGAGAGCCGCTGATGATTCCGGCTCATATGTGAGCGCAGCATCATTTAGCTTAAGCTTCTCAAGAGCATCTCGCAGATCAGGGTATTTCGCACCGTCTGTAGTGTATAGTCCCGAATAAACCATCGACTGCACTTTTTTGTAGCCCGGAAGGGGCTCTGATGCAGGTTTATCGACAGTTGTAACTGTGTCGCCGACAGTCGTATCTGCGACATTTTTTATACTTGCAGTTAAGTATCCGACATCTCCGACTGACAGAACATCGCAAGGCTCCATTCCGACAGGACGCATGTGCCCGATTTCGACGACCTTGTGCACTGCGCCGGTAGCCATAAGCTTTATGTCCATATCTCGTTTGATGCTGCCGTCGATGACTCTAAAGTACACTATGACACCCTTGTACGCATCATACTGACTATCGAAAATAAGCGCGCGAAGCGGCGCGTTAGGCTCGCCCTTCGGTGCAGGTACATCTGAGACGATTCTCTCGAGCACATCTTCAATTCCTATCCCTTGCTTAGCAGAAATCTCAGGCGCATCCTCGGCAGGAATGCCTATAATGTCCTCGACTTCTTTCTTGACTCGAACCGGGTCAGCTGCAGGAAGGTCTATTTTGTTTATAACCGGAAGTATTTCAAGATTGTGGTCAAGCGCAAGATATGTGTTGGCAAGAGTCTGCGCCTCGACACCTTGGGCGGCATCGACGACCAAAATTGCACCTTCACAGGCAGCAAGAGAGCGTGACACTTCGTAGTTAAAGTCCACATGCCCCGGTGTATCAATCAGATTAAGTGCATATTCATTGCCGTCTTTGGCTTTGTATGTAAGACCAACGGCACGGGCTTTAATCGTTATTCCACGTTCTCTTTCAAGATCCATATTGTCGAGTATTTGTGCTTCCATGTCCCTGGCATCGATCGCTCCGCATTTTTCAAGAAGGCGGTCGGCAAGTGTTGACTTGCCGTGATCGATATGGGCGATTATTGAAAAGTTTCTAATTCTGTCTTGCATCAGTTATTTGTCCTCAATGTTTTTAATTTGCGTAAACGCTGGTTTTGCGAAGTGCAGTAAGCTTACTTCGTTGTTGTTTCCGATACTAATTTTGATATCAAATCCGCTTGAACTTGAGTGTGCTTCTTGAGCTCGAGCAAGTCCTCTTTTATGACTTTCAGATGTTGCTCTGCCTCAGGAGTGCGTGTGTCGGTACGCCCAAGTATGTAGTCAGCGGAAACGTCGTAATAATTACACATCTTTACGACAAAATCAAGTTTTGGTTCACGAGCACCATTTTCATAATGTGACAACAACGCTTGAGATATTCCCAAGTCTGATGCCGCATTGCGCTGGCTAAGTCCTTTTTCTCGCCTTAGGCTACTCAGCACTTCGGAGAAAGCTGATTTCATTAACACTTCTCATTTCTTATAAATAGCATTGTGTAGGGACTCTTGAGGGTACGTTATATTACAGTTAGTATACTCTGTCGAGGCGCTTTTGTAAATGGGTCCCTCTAAGTAAATAATAAACCTAACCGCACATGTCAATTATTACTTGCGTAAACATTTTAGCACTAAGGATAAGCTGATCTAAGCTTATATATTCATTAGCGCCATGTACATTGTTGTTTTCGCCGGGAAATGCCACGCCAAATGCAACTCCGCCCGGAATGCCGTGCACATATGTTTGCCCGCCCATTATTTCACACTCAGGGGATCGTCCTGTGTAATCCACATACGTCTGCAAAAGAGTTTTCACAAAAGGGGTGTCCTCAGATGTGTGATGACATTTTGAAATTGACGACTCAGTGATTTTTATGCCTTCCTTCGTGAGTGCAGCAGTAACTATACCCGTGATATCAACTTCATCTGCACATGAAGGCGTTCTGCTGTCGAAATTCCCCGAAAATTCAAGCTCAGAAAACTCAATCACACCAAAATTTACCGTCAGCTTGCCACTGATTTCATCGCTCATCTCAATTCCGAGCGCACGTCCGTGATAATCGCCATGTCTGAAAAGCTTATTTAACGCTTGAATATAGTTAAATGCCTCACTTTTCGCAAATGGCATAGCCGCAAGCATTTCGATCAAGGCAGTCTGCGCATTATTTCCTAACTCAGGCGTTGAAGCGTGTGTTGCCTTTCCGTCTGCGGATATAATGAGCTTATCATCGTCGGATGTTACAGAAATTTCGGTATTGGTTTTTTCGGAATACTCACGGCAAAATGCTTCAACATCGCTTTTTGCAAATCCTTCAACCACAGCCTCTGCCTTATGAGGCACTATGTTAATTGTTTTTCCACCTGTAAGTGAGACGAGACGGGGCAAGCTGTTATTTTCGCTCCATTTTGCTCCAAAAAACGGTGCAAATCGACCTTTTTCAGTGTTGACAACAGGAAAATTGGCATCCGGCGAGAACACATTTGGCGGAGCAGTATTCTTTTTCAAATAACTCGCTATATCCTCACAACCGCTCTCCTCAGCAGCACCCAAGATAAGCCGAACACCGTGCTTAAGCTCAGGGCACAACTCACGAGCGCAATAAAGAGCATACATTGATGCAACTGCAGGTCCCTTATTATCCACGACCCCACGACCATATAAAATGCCGTCTTTTATAGTCAGCTTAAACGGGTCAGTGTCCCAGCCATCACCTGCATCAACGATATCAAGATGCGCCAATATTCCCAGAAGCGGAGGAGTCGGGCCTAGGTCGGACTCTATCATAATATCCTCGAAATATTTAACATCGAAACCATTAACTTTAAGCATTTCTTCAGCGATTACCAGCACTTCTTTTGATGCAGCCCCACACGGTGCACCTTCTTCGGCATCTGTTTTTACGCTGTTGATTTCTACGAACTTACCAAGGTCTTTTATCATGTCGTCTGTGTGCTTTTCAAACCATAAATCGATTTTTTGTCTTAGTTCTTCTTTGTGATTACTCATATCGTCAGTTCTCCTTACAAAAATTTTCATCCATAAACATTGCGAAAAACTCCTTACATTCCTTCTCGAAGTCTTCGGGTGAATTACAGTGGTTTGCTAGAATATAATCGCAGTTATCTTCATAGAAACTGTCTGCTTTTTGTGCGTTCACTCTCATTTCTGCTTGATCTTTAGTTATTCCATCCCGCTTCATTATGCGGTCAATTCTCACTTCTCGTGGAGCTATGACCCCAACTACTATGTCGCACCTTTCTGCCCGCCCGCTTTCTATTAGCGCAATTGCATCAATCGCCGCAATCATTCCACCTGAAGCCTTCCAGCCATCAAGACGAGTCACCAGTTCGGCACCTATATATCTATGTGCTATCGCATTTAAGTCAAGCAACGCCTGCGAATCTTTAAAAACGATTTCCCTCAGAACCTTTCGGTCGATGATTCCATCTTTTAATACTCCGCCGAATCGGTTTCCCAAGTCAGCTTTTAGCTTCTCATTCGTCTCAAGTAACTCATGATATATAGCATCGCAGTCTAAGGTCAAAGCGCCCAGAGCTTCAATCGCCCTGAGCGCTGATGTCTTGCCTGCGCCGGTTGGCCCTGTGATTCCAAAGATGAGCATAGGTTATATCCTTTTAATCGCAAAAGCGAAATTATTCTGTGTTTGAGATCTCACGTCAGTGCTAAATTAATCAGCTGTTACTTTAAGACTTTCCGCTCTATCAGCCATGACAAGAGCATCAATCACCTCGTCAAGAGCGCCGTTGAGTATCTGTTCGAGTTTGTATAAAGTAAGACCGATTCTATGGTCTGTCACACGTCCTTGCGGATAGTTATATGTTCTTATACGCTCAGAGCGGTCGCCCGTTCCGACTTGACTCTTGCGCTCTGCAGCGAGCTCCTCGTTCTGCTTGCGCTGTTCTTCTTCGTACAGTCTTGACACGAGGATTTTCATTGCTCTGTCACGATTCTTGTGCTGACTGCGCTCGTCTTGACACTCAACGACTGTCCCGGTCGGAACATGTGTTATACGAATCGCTGATTCAGTTTTATTAACATGCTGACCGCCTGCGCCACTCGCCCTAAATGTATCTATCTGCAGATCGGAAGGATTTATCTCAAAATCCACTTCTTCCATCTCAGGAAGCACTGCAACTGTTACTGTACTCGTATGTATGCGCCCCGATGCCTCAGTTTCCGGCACTCGCTGAACTCTATGAACTCCGCTTTCAAACTTAAAGCGAGAATAAGCTCCATCGCCCTCGATAATAAAACTGACTTCCTTGATTCCACCGATTTCCGTCTCGTTTATATTCGCTATTTCAGATTTCCAACGTCTGGAATCGGCATACATTGTATACATTCGATATAGATTATATGCAAATAGCGCAGCTTCATCTCCGCCTGCACCGCCTCGGATTTCGATGATTACGTTTTTGCTGTCGTTGGGATCTCTTGGCAAGAGCAATACACGCAGTTCTTCTTCCATCTGCTCCATGCTTGCCTGTGCTGAGTCGTATTCTTCTTGAGCCATTTCCTTAAACTCAGGGTCACTCATTAGTTCACGTGCGCCTTCCATGTCGCTTCTTGCCTTTTCGTACTTGCGAAACGCCTCGACAACGGGTGCGATTTCCTTTTGCTCCCGTGCCAGTTTAGCGTAAGTAGCAGGATCGGAATAAACCTCCGGATCTTGCATGCGACTTTCAAGCATGGTGTATTTTTCTTCTATTGCGATTAGTTTTTCTTGCATTGTTGATACCTCTGTTAATCTGCATTTATCATATCAAAGTATTATATCATAATGGGAACAAAATCGTCAAATTGGAGTCTGCGGGAATTTGTAATGAGATTTATTTTTTGTCTATTATGCCGAAATAATCAACGGTATAGATGTTGACATTGTGACGATTTTAATATATATTTACTCCTACAAATACACAATTTTGATAAGGAGCGCATTTTTTAATGAAAGATATTTATCTAGTAAGTTGCTGTCGCACAGCTATTGGTAGCTTCGGCGGAACACTAAAAGACACACCCGCAGCTAAACTCGGAGAAATCGTCGCAAAAGAAGCTATTGAACGTGCCGGAATAAAGCCATCAGATATAGATGAAGTCTTGTTTGGCTGTGTTCTGACCGCAGGAATTGGTCAAAACGTCGCAAGGCAAGTGTCTATCGGGGCAGGAATACCTGTCGAATCCACTGCCACATCCATAAATTTAGTTTGTGGCTCAGGCATGAAGACAGTCATCGAAGCAGCACGCACCATTCTAGCTGGCGATGCTGAAATAGTCCTTGCCGGCGGAACTGAGAACATGACACTAGCTCCGTACACTATGCCCTCAGCACGCTACGGTGCTCGCATGGGTAATACAACGATGTATGACACAATGGTCGGCGATGGCTTGACTGATGTGTTTAACAAGTATCACATGGGCATCACCGCAGAGAACATCTGTGATAAGTGGGAGCTTACCAGAGAAGAAATAGATGAGTTTTCAGCATCTTCACAGGCGAAGGCTGCAACGGCGATAGAAGCAGGCAAGTTCGAAGCCGAAATAGTGCCTGTTCCTGTCAGAGTAAAGAAAGATACTGTTGATTTTAAAGTTGACGAATTTCCACGTGCCACAACAGCCGAAGCTCTCGGCAAGCTCAGACCTGCATTTAAGCCTGACGGCGGACGTGTAACAGCAGGCAATTCATCAGGAATCAATGACGGTGCAGCAGCGCTGATTATTGCATCGGGCGATGCGGTTAAGAAACTTGGTCTAAAACCAATGGCAAAGCTCGTATCTTGGGGTCAAGGTGGAGTAGACCCTGAAATTATGGGTATAGGTCCTGTTCCTGCATCAAAGCAAGCTCTGGAAAAAGCAGGACTGACTGTTGCTGATATGGATCTTATCGAAGCAAACGAAGCATTTGCTGCTCAAGCTGTCGCTGTAGCTAAAGATCTTAAGTTTGACATGAGTAAAGTAAATGTCAATGGTGGTGCAATTGCTCTCGGACATCCGATTGGCGCATCCGGTGCTCGTGTCATTGTCACACTGGTACACGAAATGCAAAAGCGTGATGCAAAATATGGATTGGCAACACTATGTATCGGCGGTGGTATGGGTATTGCGACCGTTTGGGAAAGAGTCTAGTCTTTCAGACGAAATACAAAGTTGTGCGATTGCACAACTTTGCCCCGGTATGATAGTTTTATCAGTAATATTACAATCTTGTACTTACAAGAAAGCAGCACTCTCTATGAGAGTGCCGCTTTTTTAATACAAATTCTTAAGTCAGAACAGCTTATGCTGCATCATCTTTTGGGATGTAAGGAACGACGTTCTTTTGCCTGCTCTTAGCAAATATAGCAACTCCTGCAAGTGCAAGGAGGAACGCAATGTAGCCAATCCATATAATTCCTGTGAGACCGAATACGAGGTATCCGACACCTGCCAGAATCGCTGCAATGACAGCATATGGCATTTGTGAGCGCCAGTGATCAACATTCTTACAGGTTGTTCCGGCTGCAGCCAATATCGTTGTGTCAGAGATTGGTGAGGAGTGGTCGCCCCATACAGCTCCGGAGAGAACCGCAGACATTGCCGGCAGAAGCATGTGCATGTTGCCTGTACCGTATACAACGTCACCTGCTATTGGCAGAACGAGGGCAAATGTACCCCAGGATGTGCCGATGGCAAATGCCAGGATTGCAGCGGATACAAACATAATAAGCGGAATCATACCTGCGCCTATGCCTGCTGCGTAAAGTGTGTCGGATACAAATATGCCAAGTCTCAGATATCCAACGGATCTAGCAATTGTCCAAGAAAGAATCAATATGCAAGTTGCGCCTACCATAGAGCGTGGACCTGCGATAAGTGCTTTTCTAAATTGCTCTTTAGTAACTTCGCCGTTTTTCACATGTCTCGCGCCTATGATTACAGATGAGACGATGGCAGCAATACCACCGACGGTCAGGGAGATAGACAAGCTCCAGTTACCGAAGACTATGAACAGCCAGAGATGGTCTCCGCCAAAAGCATCGTTTCTGATTGCGCCTTGAATACCTGTGACAAACATACCGACAACGGTGAAAACAAATAGTGCTATAACAGGAATCCAGAAATCCCAAACTGTGCCTTTAGTAGACTGTGCACCGCTCAAAAGACCTTCTGCTACCGGGTCAGCTGCATCATCTTCGCCTGTTTCATGGAACTTCTCTTGGAATGTCTTCATGCTGAATATATTGAAGTCCCACTTGATTGTGACCAAAACCATACCGATTGCTGCAAATACGTAGAAGTGGTACGGAATCATCATTAGAAAGTCAACAAATATGTTGCGGTCATAGTATAGACCGAGTTGATTATAAACTCCGGTAATGTTACCCATAATAGCAACCGCCCAGCTTGATACAGGAGCTGCGATACAGATCGGTGCTGCTATGGAGTCTACAATGTAAGAAGTACGTGCACGGGATAGGCGATGTCTGTCGCCTAGTGTCTTTGCGATAGTACCGTTGACCATTGCGTTGAAATAGTCGTCAATCATAAGGGCAATACCGGTAAGAACTGACAGGTATTGTACGCCTTTACGTGTTTTTACACGCTTGGATACTGCGATAACAAACGCTCTCGCGCCTCCGGATAGAACAACCATGCTTGTAATCATACCCAGACCCAAGATGAAGATGATAATCGATGAATGCCAACGATCAAATACACCTAAGAACGCCGCAGGTGCATCAGGTCTGAACAGAACATGCATAAATGTACGCTCTGTGAGTATGAACGTGTCGAACAGGTGGAAGTTAGCTGCCATGAAGTTCGCTGAAACAATACCTACCACCATCGACAGCAGAATACGCCTTGTGAAGTAGACACAAATAACTGTCAGTAAGATAGGAATCAGTGTCCAACCTGTTTCGGCTAAGGGTATGTATTCCGTTATCCGTTCTATCTGTTCTAAGTTTAATGCCATTTTATTGCCCCCTCTAAATGTTTTTTGGATATTAAATATCCATTACTGCATTACAATATACACAATTTAGTCGATTTTGTCTATAGTTTATTTTTTTTATATCGCATTTTTATCTATTTTCCCCTAATTTCCTTCATTTTCGTAGAAAAAGGGAGCGGCAAATATACCACTCCATTTTCAAAAAAGATGCTTGTATATCTTATTTTTTATGTTTCTTGTGCCCATTCTTGTATTAATGTGAGCGTTGTGCCACTGCCGGATATCATGCGTGCTTTGCCGTCTGCACATGCTGCTATAACTTTTGCTTCCATTCTCTTACCGAGAAGTGATCTTCGTTGAATGCCAAAATCTGTAAGAAAGTCTTTCCGAAACGCATATATCCTGAATCTATTCACTATGATAAGCCAATTTTCATCCTTATGGAAGAATTGTCTAACATCAAGCTCTTTCATTTCATCGTTGAAGCTAATTCCATAGTGCTTTTCTTGTCTCTTAATGTGGCGAAGGTCTTGCAAAACGAGTGGCGTTAGAATGACAAGTAAAACGGCAATGAAGCCGAGCGTTGTTCCGCCAATGAATATAACCATATTTTGTAATCCCGGTTGTACATTTGCATCTCCTGCCAATGCCATGAGTGAAATAAGCACAAAAAAAGGGATTATCATCCAAAGCGATACTCGCATAGCCCGCAGGTATAACGCCATTTTTGTAATCGGCTTGCTTCGTTTCGACTTGCTCTTTTCCATAAAAATGACCATTCCTCTCGTATTTCTTTGAGGCACAAAGCAACCATGAAAAGGAATGGTCATTTCGTGCATCTCTCGCGATTCCCGCAAGGGGAGCGAGTGGCACATGCCTTTGGTTTTAGTTTGAAAGAATTCAAACTAAAACCTCTAGATTATTTTTCGTGGCTTGACTATATCATGGATTTATAATAACTGCAATCCCATAAAAAACATTGCTTGACTATCGACTCGCCACGCCTATATAATGAGAAAAATATTGAATTTTGGTCGATAGGAGAGTAAGGAAAGATGGGAATTGATGATTTTTTCCAAAGAATGTATGGAAAGTATTTCGACAAGCTTCCGAATAAGGCGTTGCTTCTAAAGCGTATCGCCATTGAAGATGAAAATATCCCTCTCACAAAAGATGGGCTTGACAAGGTGCAGTGGGCGTATCTATGTGCTGTTCCTTTTGAAAATCTTGATTTGTATGACTATGGTGTGACGCTTGATTTTGGAATAAACGAATTATTTGAGAAGATCGTGACTCAGAGGCGTGGCGGATATTGCTTTGAGCTCAATGCACTCTACATGGCACTGCTTGAAGAACTTGGCTTTGAGGTTTACCCTATCGGAGTGCGTGTTCTTCCGAAAACTGAGGGCAAATATATTCCTGCGATTTCACACCGGGCAGCAATTGCAATAATTGACGGCAAGCGATATTTTACCGATGTCGGATTCGGACTGACAAGCGCTCCCAGCATTTCCATTTGTATTGATGATTACAGTGAACAAGATATTTTGGGTGATATATTTACTGTAGAGGACAGACCATTTAACAACAAAGTAATAATCCGCCACACTGAAGACGGTCCTTTGGAGTTTTTTATGTTTGTGCCGGATCCGTTTAACATTCTTGATTTTATTCCATACAATACGACAATTCAGGCAGAGGTATTTTGGCGAGCAAAGCGTATGATTAACCTGAGAATGCCGAATGGCAGCATTTCGATAGATGGAGATATTTTCCGAAGGAATATTGGCGGTGAGCGAACAGAGGTGCCGTTATCTAGCCCTGACGATGTGGCTACGGTGCTGAAAAAAGAATACGGCATGATTTTGCCGGATATTAGGCTGTGCGCTAATGCAATAAATACTGAGATTGTTATGTAATGTTATTAAAATGACCGCCTATTTCAAAATGATACACCGGGGGATTTGTTGTTATAAATGAGCTTAATTGAAATGTTTTTGCTCGCCGTAGGGCTTTCTATGGATACATTTGCTGTCGCTATCTGTCTCGGACTGGCGATGGCAAAAAGCAGCATCAAAAAAGCCCTGATTGTCGGGCTGTACTTCGGCGCGTTTCAAGCGGGAATGCCGATTATCGGCTATCTGGTGGCGATACAATTTGCCGAGCAGGTACTCCACTACAGCCATTGGGTCGTGTTCATTTTGCTTTCTTTTCTTGGCGCTAAGATGATATGGGGCAGCTTTAAGAAAGAAAAATGCTCCGACAGAGAGTGCACCGATGCACCTTGCACAGACAGAAAATGCCCCAAGACTGCGCATGAAGCTAATTTAAAACCAACAAAAATGATTCCCCTTGCACTTGCCACAAGTATTGATGCGCTGGCAGTAGGGGTGTCATTTGCTTTCTTGCAGGTACATCTTATCTCGGCTGTTTCGATAATCGGAGTTACCACACTGACTCTTTCGATGATAGGTGTGAAGATAGGCAATGTTTTTGGCATGAGATTTAAGTCAAAGGCAGAGCTTGCCGGCGGTATTATCTTAGCATTACTTGGGCTGAGGGTGCTTATTGAGCATTTTATGGGCTGACGGAAGTTTGGATTAGAAATATTTAGGAACTGTATCAAAACGCGGGCTGCCCAGTGTGCAGCCCCTACATGTTGCGGTATGCAGACCGTGGGCGTGCAAAAATGTTTTAGGCATATTGAAAGTGCTCACAGTGAGCACTTTCAATATGCCCTTGCTAAACATGTAAAGCTTTAAATTAATTGTTCTGTAAGCGATGTGCAAGCTCTGTTACTGCGAATGTCGCAACATCATCAGCAAACTTGCCCGGTCCAAATCCCGCATCGTAGCCGAGTTCTTTTGCCAGATCATTGCTGACACGTGGCCCGCCACAGACTATAACATAATCTTGGCGCACGCCTTCCGCTTCCATGAGCTCAATAAGCTCGGTCATATTTTTGATATGAACGTCTTTTTGAGTCACTGTCTGTGATACGAGCAGAATGTCGGCATTAAGTTCCTTCGCTTTGCGGAGGAATTCTTCATTCGGAACTTGACTGCCCAAATTGTGAGCTTCTATCATATCGTATCTCTCAAGTCCATAGTGACCTGCGAGTCCCTTGCGGTTTATGATTGCATCAATTCCGACTGTATGGGCATCAGTTCCTGTAGATGCACCAATAACAACCACCTTTCTGCCGATATGCTCACGGATATATTCGTTGACTTCTTCCATATCCATAGTCACTTCGCTGACTACCGACACTTGAATGCCTGTATAGTCAATCGTATGTGTCAATGAGCCGTAGACAATATACAGCGTAAATTCACTGTCAAGAGGAATATGGCTTGTTACACCAGGGTTATCGATGCCCATCTTCTTTGCCAGACGAATTGCTGCTTCAATTCCTTTTTCATCGTCTTTGACCGGCAATGTGAAGCTTAGCTGAATCTTTCCGTCATTCATTGTGTCTCCATATGGGCGGAGTTTTGTCAAATCAAGTGTACTCATACTGCCGGACCTCCTTTCATGGAGTCGATAAAGGGATTAAAATATTGCTCACTTTTTTGAGTCACGCCGGATAATCCTTTGCCACCATCACGGGCTCTCTTTATTCCTGCAAACATGCCTTTTTCCAGTGTCGCAAACAGCCCTTGGCTTTCAATGTCTTCAAGCAGGTCAGCCGCTTTTTTCAAAACTTCTGCTGTTCTTGTTTGTATGATTCCGCCGTCCTTGAATGTAATCTCGTCGCCCAGGTGCCGCATGGTCTTCTCAATATAGCGAGCATTTTCAATCGCAAGCGCCCTGTCAGACAAAAACGGAGTGTGAATAGCCTCGGTGAGCATTCCAAGCAGGTGAACCTTCTGCCCTGTTATGACCGTCACGGCATTAAAGAGGGCATTTTGTACGTAAGCTTTGAAAATATCTCCCGTTATAAACTTGGTCGGCGGCATGTACTTAAGTGGCGCTTTCGGGAAAATCTCTCTTGCCATCTGTGCTTGCGCCAATTCCAGCAGAAACGCATCTTCCACTTCGGGATCCATCTCGAATGCGTGTCCCAATCCTTGTTGTTCTTCACGCAGTCCGGCAGACAATGCAAATTGCTCGTTAAGAAATTGCGAAGCAAGCACGGTATGAGCTTCTTCAACCGCATCGGCGGTGGTGAGGTAGTTATCCTCGCCTGTGTTTATGATGATTCCGGCAAATGAGTTAATCATCCTCGAAAAATACTGATCTACAACTGTTCTTTGCATATTAATGTCTCTGAACAAAATGCCGTACAGCGCATCATTGAGCATCATATCAAGGCGCTCTAAAGCTCCCATTGCTGCTATTTCCGGCATACAGAGTCCTGAGCAATAATTGCAAAGGCGGATATATCTTTTCTGCTCGGCTCCAACCTCATCGAGCGCAGCTCGCATGAGCCGGAAGTTCTCTTGTGTGGCATATGTACCGCCGAACCCTTCGGTAGTTGCTCCGTATGGCACATAGTCAAGCAGGCTCTGCCCTGTCGTGCGGATAACAGCTATGACATCGGCACCCTGACGAGCTGCTGCCTTGGCTTGGATGATATCTTCGTAGATATTGCCTGTGGCGACTATGACATAGAGAAATGGTGCATCCTTTTCACCATACTGCCCGAGGTAATCTTTTCGTTGCTGTGCGTTCTTACGAATGTGCTCTATGGTCGCCTCTGCCAAAGGCATAATTTTGGCTTTTATCGCATCAGGTGAATTCGACGGCAGCTTGGAAAAATCCAATTCTCCTTTGTCTATCTCCACTGCGATCTGTTGCGGGTCAAGATCTGTTTCGAGCATAGCATTGCCTATGTGATATGCCACACCCATTGATAAGAGTTCCTTTTCAAGCAAGTGATCCACTATGACGTTTGGAAGCGGAACTTCTACTGCATTTACGCCATCTATCCCCAAAAGGCGACAGACTGCCCGCTCGACCGTAACCGTTGTATGCTTTAATATAAATTCTTGCATATCCTCGGCGACCTTAGCGGCACTTGCTCTGGCTTTATCTATCAGAGCCCTGTCTAAGTTTAATTTATTCTGCATAATATAGACCATTCCTTATAATATTGACCGTTTCCTTTAGTGCGACTTAGCGGCTTTGCTTCGCTCAGCTCTTGCCAGTCCCTTTGGTTCAAGCGCAAGCTGAGTTCCTTGCTGTAGTCCGCTGACTCCAACCTGCTCTACTTTACGCTTGCCTGTGCAGACATCGCACTTGCAGTTTTGTACATAATGCTCAGGTTCGGTATATGTGGCAATTACACCTTCAAAGTTCCTGAGCGCAGTGCGCTTAGCGCCACTTGATATCAGATACTGAGGCATAATCGGAATTTTGCCACCGCCACCCGGTGCATCAACTACAAATGTAGGTACACAGAAGCCTGATGTATGACCACGCAGACCTTCGGCGATTTCGATGCCTTTTGAAACGCTTGTGCGGAAGTGCTCAAGTCCCATAGACAGGTCGCATTGATATACATAGTACGGGCGAACTCTCATCTTGACGAGCTTGTGCACAAGGTCTTTCATAACATGAACACAGTCATTGATTCCCGCTAGAAGTACAGACTGATTTCCTAGCGGAACGCCTGCATCAGCAAGCATTGTGCATGCCTTTATCGCCTCAGGGGTGACTTCTTTGGGGTGGTTAAAGTGCGTATTGAGCCAAACCGGGTGATATTTTTTGAGCATGTCGCAAAGCTCTTGAGTAACTCTTTGCGGCATTACGACAGGAATCCGAGAGCCTATGCGAACTATCTCTACGTGTTCGATTGCTCTGAGTTTCTTAAGTATGCTTTCGAGTCTACCATCGGATAAAGTAAGAGGGTCTCCGCCTGAAAGCACGACATCTCTGACTTCAGGGTGATTGCTAATATATTCTATCTGCTTATCTACAATTGTCTCAGGTGTCATCGCATCTGTATTTCCTGCAAATCTGCGACGGGTGCAGTGACGGCAATACATAGAGCATTGGTCAGTCACGAGCATAAGCACTCTGTCAGGATATCTGTGAGTCAGGTTCGGTACAGGTGAGTCGGTGTCTTCGCCTAGGGGGTCGAGCATGTCTGCTTCGGACTTGTGGAGCTCCGGCGCTGTCGGTATGCTCTGCTTGCGAACAGGATCATCCGGGTCATTGGGGTCAATAAGTGACAGATAATACGGTGTAACTGCCATTCTCATTGTTTCAAGGCATCTTTCAACACCTTCTTCTTCTGCCGGAGAGAGCTTCACTCTCTTTTTGAGTTCGTCAAGGGCTTCTAACCTATTGCTGATCTGCCACGTCCAGTCGTTCCACTGTAAGTCCGGCACGTCTGCAAAAATTGTACGTTTACTTTCGTTCATAATAATGACCATTCCTTTCGAAAATCTTTAGGCACAAAACAACCATGAACAAAGAATGGTCATTTCGTGCATCTCTTGCGGTTCCCGCAAGGGGAGCGAGTGGCACATGCCCGGAGGATTAGTTTGAATTTATTCAAACTACATGCTCCTTATATAAGAATATAATAGATTGCCGGGAATCGGATACATCTAAAATCCTGGTGCCCAATAATTAAATATATTTTGCATTGAACAGGTCGCGAATTTTCTTGCTTTCACGCAGTTCCCAAAGTGTGATTTCCGCATGGTCTTTGGTATATCCGTTTCCGACGAGCATCACGACATCCTTGCCTATGCCTTCCGCTCCGAGAGCCGCTCTTGTAAAGCTCGTTGCCATAGAGAAGAAGTACACAATTCCACCGTCACGTACAGGCAGAATCGCCGCCATTTCGCATGCTTCTACATTTACACAGCTTATTGCCACATCATATTCTCTGCCGTCATTTGCTTCTAAAGCTTTCTCAAGTAGGTCTACCGGGGCTGTCGCATCGGCAACTATGTAGTCTGTGCAAGCACCAAGCTCGATAAGCTCCTTGCCTTGCGGGTCACGGCGCACAGATGCTATTACCTTACCTGTCGGACCTGCTCTTTTTACAGCTTCATATCCGCTCAGAATTCCTGATTTTCCGCCTGCGCCCAGAATTAGCACGCTGTCGCCGGGCTTGACGAGCTTGGCTGTTTGTGCAGGTGCACCGGCAACGTCCAGTGCTGCAAGCGCAAGTGCTTCGCTCATGTCATCAGGGAGCTTGGCGTAGATTGCACTTTCAAAAAGAACTGCTTTGCCATCAATATCAACTTTGTCGATATCCATATGGATTTTGTTGATTTTGTCGATCTTAAGCGGAGTAAGTGAAAGAGATACGAGGGAAGCTATTTTGTCACCGACTTTAAGGTCACGGTCTTTAAGGTCTTCGCCTATATATGACACTGTGCCTATGAACATTCCGCCTGACCCTGTTACGGGGTTTTGCATCTTGCCTCTTTCGTTTACGATGCCGAAAATCATTTCTTTGATTTTTTCCTCATCTTTGTTGCAAGCTTCTTTGATCTGCGTAAAGGATGCCGAGTCTACGTTTAGTGAAATTACATCACAAATTATCTCATTGGTGTATAATTTCGACATATCATTGTCTATCTTTTGTGCGGCTTGTGTTAATACTCCTTGGGGCTCGATTACTCTGTGAATTCCGTATTTGTTTCCTTGTAATGCCATTGTTTTAGCTCCTCCTTAGTTTTGGGTCTAGAAATTTATTGTTTAGAATATAGATGATTTGGTAGTCGTGCTATCTGTCTATGCACGAGGCGGTAGGCTGAGAATTTTTCTTGCCTCGTCGGGGGTGGCTATTGGGCGACCGAGTTCCTTTGCCAGTCTGACTGCTTTTTCGACAAGCTCGCCGTTTGACTTTGCAAGTACACCTTTTTCGATGTAAACATTGTCCTCAAATCCGACACGTACATGTCCGCCCATGAGAATCGCCATCGCTGCTATCGGGAATTGCGCTCTGCCGATGCCTGCTGCAGTCCATGTGTGACCGTGAGGTATGGTGTCTACCATAAATGTCAGATCTCTTGCTTCTGCCGAGATTCCGCCATTGACTCCCAGCACAAAATCAAAGTGCATCGGTGAGGGAATTATTCCTTTTTTGTTCATTCTGATTGCGGTGTCAATCATGCCTTTGTCAAAGCATTCGACCTCAGGCTTTATGCCACGGGCGTTCATCTTCTGTGCAAAATCAATTATCATGTTTTCAGTGTTAACAAATATATCGTCACCACCGAAGTTGCATGTGCCACAATCTAAGGTCGCCATTTCGGGATTTAGCGTTATGGGCTGTAGGCGCTCATCATTAGTCATTCCCACTGCACCGCCGGTAGATGGCTGAATGATAACATCAGGGCAGACAGCTTTTATAGCATCGATGCATAACTTAAATCTTTCTGCGCTTTGGGTAGGAGTTCCGTCATCTTCACGTACATGTAAGTGAATTATCGATGCGCCTGCATCATATGCGCTCTTTGATTCTCTGACGATTTCTTCTACAGTGTACGGTACGGCGGGGTTGTGCTCTTTTGTAACTTCTGCACCGCAGATGCAAGCTGTTATGATTAGTTTGTCCATTATTTAGTTCTCCTTTTTTGGCGGCTTTGCCGTGTTTGTATTGTGTTTGTTCGTATAAGTTGTAAAGGACGAGAGGCTCTATTTGCGTTGCTTGTCTTTAGGTACGATACATGTGCCACTTGCCTTGCATACGATAACCGGCTCGTCTAAAACATCGCAAGCCGAGTCGCTGATGTCAGGGCGTGGGGCTATGACTTTTCTTGCTTCAAAGGTCATCTTGCGTGATGATCCGCCCTTTTCGACGATTTCGCCTGTGGCTTCGATATAATCTCCTGCATATACGGGGGCAAGGAAATCTACAGAATCATATGCTCTAAAGAGTCCTTCATCACCGTCATTTCTGATTAGAAGTTCCGTCGCTACATCACCAAATAGTGCAAGCATTCTTGCTCCATCGACCAAATTCCCTCCGTAATGTGCATCTGCTGTACTCATTCTTAGTCTGATAGTTGCTTTCATAATTTCTTTTTGTTCCTTTCTATGTCTATAATTGAATAAATATTATCTTGCTTTACAAATCTTGCGAATTTTCGTAAAAAAACGCACTACAAGGAAGTCTATCCCTCATAGCGCGTCATACTCTTATGACAGTGATGGTGTACTGAACACCACCCCCAAGGAAAAGTCGGCTCACATTTCCCTTTCGGCGAATGACACATTTTCCGGCGACATCCGAATTGCCTGTTCGTTTTTATCCGGCGGATACCTTGCCCTTCGCAACCTCTACGTGTATTAAATTGTGCTGTCTAAACCCCGTATTTTAGATGTACTTGCGACATTGTATCACATAAATTACATATTTGCTATATATTTTTTAAATTTTTTGTTGATTTTGTAAAGTTTTATGTTGGTGGGCTATAGATTCTCTGCAAAAAAAGTCCCCGGCACATTTGCGTGCCGGGAACTTTTTGATATATATTCTTCTAGCGTGCATCTACATATGCAGCAGCGTTTTGACCGATAACACGTCCAAACACAGTGTTAACCGCTACGGGATTAGCTCCCCATGTACCGTCGTTTGCCACTTCACCGACAGCAAACAAACCGGGAATAATATCGCCTGTCGGAGTTAATACCTCGCCTGCCACATTTGTGCTAACTCCGCCGAAAGTTCCTTGAGTGTGAACTGTCAAGCGCAGGGCATGGAAAGGTGCTTTGGTAAATGTCATGTTGACCATCGGACGATTAAAGTCTTCGTCTTGACCGTTGGCGACGAATTCTTGATAACGCTCAATGGTTGCCATAAAGGATGCACGGTCGATGCCCATCAGATCAGCTAGTTCTTCTAAGGTGTCTGCTGTGAGGAAGTGCCCTTGATCACCAATTCTGCGCACTTGTTGAACACCGTCTCTGATAGTATTGTCAAATACGCCCCAGACTTCGCCACCTTGCTCTAATGCTGCTCGTCCGCCACCATGTCCGATCTGGTCATTCATGAAGCGCTCACCGCTGTCGTTGATTACGATACCACCGGTGTTAACAATGGTTGCAACATAGATTGAGAATCCACTATCTGTGATAGTGTAAGTGTAGTTCATGCGGACGTGATCCATGTTCAGAAGTTCTGCGCCCACAGCTTCCGCCATCATGTGTCCGTCACCTGTGTTCCCGGGAGAAGCAGCAGAGCGGAAGCCCTGTAATGCCGGGAAGTGCTCTGTTACCATTTCCGGATTAGATGCAAATCCACCTGTTGCGACAATCACAGCCTCAGCAGCAATTGTGTATGCGCCGAAGGGTGTCTCTACCCGCACGCCGGAAACAGCATCGCCGTCCATCAAAATCTCAACTGCCCGGCTGTTGATGCGAATGTCTACACCTTCTGCTATAGCTTCCTGGCGCAGAGCGGATACGATGGTTTCGCCAATAGGACCGATTTCTCTTGAAGTTGCGACTGATGCCTGACCACCTGCCACGGTCATCATTGCTCCTATGCTACGAAGCCAATCTGCTGCCCAACCGTTGTTGTGTGCCAAAATTTCAAAGGCTTCCGGATCGCCGTTAGGATTGTTGGTAATAAGAGTTTGGGTCAGCATTTCAGGTGTAATTCCGGATCCCAACGCAATGTGAGTTCTGCTACCGACCGAACCGAAGGCTTCCAACACATAGTTTGTTGTGCCACCGATAATGCCCAGTTTTTCCAACACGATTACATTATGACCTTCATAGGCTGCATGGATAGCAGCTGTCAGACCGGCACCGCCGGATCCGATTACAACGATGTCAGCCGATGTATCCGCATGTGGCACATAGGCACGTGCTGCACCGGTGAATTGAGCAGGATCACTGCCGGCAGTGCTCAGTGCATCTCTCACCGCTGCCAAAAATCCGAAACTGGAGATGGTGGCACCGGCGACTACGTCTACCTGCAAAGATTGGTTTTCTACTATCAAATCAGGATAAAGCTCTAAAGGCACGTTGCCTGTATTGTGAGTTTCGTCGTGAGCAACTACACGGACTGCATCAATCCGATCTACCGCAGACATAGTCAGCTCCACAACAATCGGACCGTAGAGCCCGGGTCCAACGCCAAGAAAAGTGCCGGGGGTGAATACGTCTGCCGGAGCCGGTGCCGGAGCCGGTGCCGGAGCCGGGGCCGGGGCGGGTGCCGGGGCGGGCGCTGGAGCCGGGGTTGCAGCCTGGGCAGGTTCTTCTGCCGGGGTTGCTACTTGCCCCCCTGTACAAGCAGAGAGCAGCATCGCTACAACTATCATAAGGACCAGCAATTTGAACACTTTCTTTTTCATCTCTTACATCCCTCCATTAAGTAATTGAATCGTTTATATTAGGTAACCGCAGATTAATTCACGCTCCTTGTATTTGCGGATCTTTTTCCGTCTGTTTTCCGCGTTTTTCAGTTAAATATATGTAGTATTCGCCCTCAAAACCCAAAAACCAGTCGAAAAAATCTCTCACAAATTCTTCGGGCAGAATTAATATGCGGTTACCTAGAAAATTATAACGCTGTTGGGGTTCCGCAGTTGGTGCAAAATCCGGCTGATGTAGGCAATGAGCAACCGCAACTTTTGCAAATAATCGGAATGTTTGGTGTTTGTCCTACTGTCGGCGTACCGCAGTGTTCACAGAATCCTGCCGTTGAGAGCATTACATTGTAGCAATTTTGGCACATTGCCGGGAAGACCGGTGCTTGTGGAGCGGCATATGGCTGTCTCATTGCCGGATCACCGTAAACGAAAGGTGCACCTTGCGCTTGCGGTATTACTGCCCATTTGCCATTAATAAATACAAAGTCGTCGCCATAATTGCCGAGCTTAACCAAGGCAATGATCCAGTCAACAAGACTCCAGATTCCAAGACCGCCAAGAGTGAATATCATAAGAACGCCACGTACAATCTGGCCTCTCATAAATCTATGAACTCCCAACCCTCCAAACAAAAAGCTTCCAACCCATGTATAAACATGCTTGTTGATCCGCTGCTCACGATAGGTTCCCCTTCTTATTGCGCTCACAATGATTGCGACAATAATAGTTATGACCGGGATTAATACGAAAAATATCCAAAACACATAGCCAGTCATTGATTTCTCTCCTCAATTTCAATAAATTACTTTTGTACGGTAATGATATCACAGGATGTTTGCAATTTCAATGACTTTGGTGTATAATTCGCATCGACGTTTTAAATGACAAAAGCAACTGTAAGCATTAATCGCTGGCTTGAACACGTTAATGCCCAAATGGAACATAGTGGATTGTGTTATTTACGCTGTGGGGCACAATCCGCAGGTATAAATAATTTTGCCGAAAATCAGGCAAAAAATGGCGAAGCTATGCCTTTTGAGGCTGTTTTGTATGTGAGATTCAGAAAAGGAATGGGCATTTGTATGAAAAACTGGGTCATATTGCGCTCAAGAAGCAACTATATAAGTAAGCTTGTTCGGGTTATTGACACCGAGGAGTTTTTCCCTTTTATACCAACCAAAGAAAAAGCGTACAGAAAAAACGGCGTTATATACAAGAAGCGAGAGCCATTATTTGCCGGATACATGTTTTTTCAGACAAGTATTGAATCTGGTTTGATTGAAGAAAAATTCAGCAGTTATCTAAAGAAAACACCCAGAAAACACAAAGAATACTATCCAAAGGTACTCAGTAATTATGATGAAGAATATGAATATGACGAATTAAATAATAGATGGAACCTCGTGGGCGAAACAAAAGATTTCGTTGTGTTTCGCGAAGATGAGCGTTTGTTATGGGAGAGCTTATTAGACGAGAACTATTGTCTCTTAGGTTCGGAGGGTTATCTTGATGGTGAAAATAATGTAAAGGTCACATCAGGCCCGCTTGTTGGCATGGAAGATAAAATACAAAAGATAAACCGGCATAAACGCGACGCAATCGTTAGATTCGATATCTTGGGTGTTGTGCATATGGAAGGACACTCGTTCCCTTACGTGCTATATCTGAACTATTTGGTTACAATGTCAATTGGGATGGAACAACTAGAACCGTGACCATCACAACCGAGTAACTACACCCATTGAATGTGTCAAGGTTGCAAGCGATTATTTTCGAAATGTTCTTAGAGGAGATGGGATACCATGAACTACAAGCAGATTGTTGATCCGGTAGCTTTTTTACAAGCTCATTTTTGCATCTTATTTATGGAACGTCATAATTTAAGTCCTGAAGAGTTTCTAGCCTTAAATGCAAAAAAGACATTATAGGTTTTCTCAGGCTTGGATACGAGCCATTTCATCTGACCGGCGACGATGGGGTTCTTGAAGAACTTGATTCATATGTTTTTGACAAGGCTTCAGGAAGAGTTAAATAATCCAATACACTAAATAAATATAAAAATAGGCATACAGAGATTGCAATGTCTCTGTATGCCCTTGATTCCGCTCCGGCTCAGAATTCATGATTTTTATTCTTTCCGGCAAAATTTATTCAATTTGAGAAATTGTGTTGCCTGTTAAACTTCAATTTGTACAAACGTCCCATGTTCCAATTCATCTTTTAGCAGTGAGTAGACATATGCCGAACTTTCACGGTAAAGCCCGGTTTCAGGGTCAGAGAGTTTATCAAAAAGTACCGAAGTGTACACTATTTCCACCGCTTGGTCAATAGAAATCTTGTTATCTTCCACTAAATATGCAATCAAGTCTTGCGTGACCCCTTCGATAAGTGCCTTTACGGTATTCATATTTCCCCACCTCCGGCTGCCGTTAAGTATTTGATTGCTTTTTCCGTGTGGAAAGAATATTGGTTAGTGAGCGTCTTATATTCGATATTTGTTAAATAAAATCCTCGTCCAAAGTCCTTATATGGACGGCACTTCGAAAGATTGATTTCTCGCACAGGTACATTGGAGCCATGAAATAAAATCATGCGAGCATTCCTCCGTTTTCTCGACAAATATGTGTCAGAGCCTCTATTGTGTCATCCGGACTTAACGTATGTTCAATTTCATAATGCTCCAGTAAAAACGCAATCCCGCCATAGGTGGATAAAAAACGAAAGGCTTCTTTTTGCGTCATGCGGAACTGTGCAGCGAAGTCGCTGATGCAGATTACTATGTAGTTTATAATATTGGTTTGCTGTTTCGTAGCCACCTGAAATCCCTCCGTTTGCATAAAATTGACCTTTAATTATTTTGTTTTTATAAGGCTATCATATCACAAGGCACTTGCAATTTCAATGACTTTGGGTTTATTCGAAATTTTAACACCCTCAGCTACGCCAATTGTCAAAACACCCGCCGTCTGCGACACAGCGCCCTTTGCTAAAGAGGGCGAGGGCTTTCAATAAGCTCAATAATCTCCGCATGGAGATCAAGCAGGCGACAAATGTTAAGAGCATCTTGCGGGAGCTTCTCATCTGCCGAAACACGAATCAGTCCGTAGTCCATATAGCTTGCGATTATGGTAATGCGCTCGCTGGTTGAGGCGTTTCGTATTTCTTCCATAAATTCGTCATCAAGCGCTAGTTTACGAAGTCCCGCTACCTGATAATGCACACCTGCCAAAGCTGCAACACCTTCGTAGTGCGTGGTCATTACTGTAAACGCTTTTTGCTTATTCATATAAGCACAGACACCCCGAGCTATTGCGCCACCTTCAACGGGATTTGTCCCTCGGGCAAATTCATCTAAGAGCACTAGGCTTCTGCTATCCTCGATTTCACTCAATACCTCTTGAAGTGCGACTATCTCTCCCCCAAAACTTGACAAGCCTCTGTCTGCGGCTTCCAAATCATCAGAAATCATATGAATGCTGTCAAGTAGCGGACATTCGGCTTTGGTCGCAAAAGGATAAAAACCGTATTGGATAAGAAGCACATTAAGTGCAAGTGTCTTAAGCGCAACACTTTTACCGCCCATGTTCGCTCCTGTTATAACGGTAGTTCCAGCCCGCACTTCCATCGTAAGTGGCGTAAATCTTCTGCCACTATCCGACAAGATGCTTTCGAGCGAAGGGCTTAACATGTCGTGAAAACTTATAACACCGTCCGTTATCTCAGGCATACATGAGGTATATATTATGGCAAGCTTGGCTTTTTGCAACGAAATGTCCAAACATCCGATCATGTCGGCATTGCTCCGAAGAATGTCACGCCACGGCATGAGCTTGGCTGACAACCACTGCATAGCATATTGCTCCTGCGCTTGCTCTTTAGAGGCAAGGACCGAGCGCTCAGCTATGAGCAGATCTATATCACTGCTTCGGGGATCCTCTCTTAACTTTCTCTCGACTTCTTTTTTTTGCGCTCTTATTTCCGCAAGAACGGGGAAATTTCGATTGCTTATGTGAAATGTCGCAACAGCACTATTTTCGGGGTCTAATAGCTTAAGGGCGGGAGCTGCCGGGTCTATGACGATGTTGTTGTAATCTGCCTCTTTGTTTATTATCTCGAACAATTCGGTTATCTGCTTTAATTGGATAAGAAAGCGTTTTATTTCAAATAAATCCACTTCGCTAAGCTCCTGACCGATGCGCTCGATAGAGCCTCGTATGCCTCTTGTCAGACCCATTTCCTGCTCAAGTTTCAGATACTCACTTTCGAGATGGGGTCTGACTTTAAGAGTCTTTGCGATATTTTGAAGTTCAAGATTCAGGGCATCTTCCTGACCGGGGCGGTAAGGCTCAATGCGCCGTAATGCCTCTCTGCCATAAGGCGAAACAGGCTTTATAAGCTGCGTTATGAATGTAAATCCTATGCTGTCTTTTTGCTTAGTAGTGAGATATTGCATGTGGTACTCCTAAATCTGTCGGGAGTCGATCCTCCGTCGGTTTTATCGTTTTTCCGATAACCACCCCGCCCTTCGGGCACCCCTCCACGGAGGGGAATTTTGGCATGGGATTCTTTAATTCCCCTCCGTGGAGGGGTGGCACCGATAGGTGACGGGGTGGTTAAGTTGCTGACTTAAAATGTGTGCTCCAAAACATTTAGTACAGGAACAGGCACAGCTGCTGTCATTTTTTGCTTAAATTCCACGCTGTCATAGTGATTGCCATATGCAGAAATCGGGTTTATCGTGATTGCTGCGAGATTTATGCTTTCAAGTACGCCAAGCCGTCCGTCTATAGCATTTAGTCTTCGGAGATTATCAGACGATATGAGTAGCTTGCTTGCATCAGACGTGACGATGGTAATCCCCTTGGGCAGACCAAAGCGAAGCATCGTATCAAGTAATCTGTCAGAAAGTGCGCCTTCTATGTAGAGAAATTCAGGGTCTTTGGCTTGCTTTAGCGCATTACCAAGCTCGACATCATCAGGCAGATAAAGGTTCTCACTGCCGATTATTGCATATTTAAGCTTTAAATCTCCCCGCTCCCCGGCTTCCGGCAAAATCTGCGATTTAAGCTCCGGAAATTCGCAGGTCAGAAGAATGTTGCAGACATGCCGGGTCTCGGCGATTGTATCTTCCATGCTTGGGCTAAAACTTGCCCCTGTACACAAGATAGTTCCATCAGCCAGTGACCTTGTGCATAAAGTCTTTCTGCCTACCGATCCGTCAATGATTACTCTGTCGGCGCAGTGCTCCCTAAATAACCTCGAAACATTTATCAGCTGCGTTATGATTGACGGGCCTGCCAGTTGCACATAACCATCGCTGAGAGCTCTGACCAGCACGACCGAACCGAGTGGCGTGGAGATATTGGTTGTTTCTACTATCTCTTTTGTAACATCACAAAGCTTGAGAAGTTTCTCCGCTGTCGCAAACAGACTTCCTTCATAGATGTATATATCCGGTTTTTCTGTCTCCGTCACTACATCTGTTTTTTCGCCATCTCTGCCAATAGATGTCAGTGCCAACATTTCTTCTTTTGGTATGCTTTTTATTAGATTGTTAAGCACTGTGGTTTTTCCGGCGTTTTTGCACATGCCGGATATTGATAGGGATTTGTAGGTTTTTACGAGATCAAAAAGCGTTATGTCCATTGTGGATACCTCTGAAAATATGCCGCAATAATAGAGTCGTTATTTGGAAATCGATACACTAATCCCAAGTGCCCTCTGCAATAGAGAATACTTTGCCACCGACCCGGATTGTATAAGTATCATTTTCGAGAGTCGCTTCGATGTTCAGTAGCGATGGGCGATTCATTTCAACCCCTTGCAGTGCATCGTATTTGACTTTGTTTGCACCTAAAATATTATACTTGAGTAGATATCCTGCCAGGTTGCCGTTGGCGCTTCCTGTTGCAGCATCTTCTACAAATCCGGGGTCATCAACGAAGACTCGCACACGTACTTTGGACTTATCTTCTACGAAGAATGCGAGCAAGTTGCACTTGTATGTGTTGTCAATAAAATATTGAAATGCTTCATGATTTACGGCACATCTTGTCAGCGCATCATATGTCTTGAGTGGTACTGTAAGACAGGGAAGTCCCGTGGATACGACTTGGACGGGAAGGTCTGCGATGTCATCTGCGTTGATCTTTAGCAGATTTGCGACTTCTTCCATGTTAGAAAGTTGAAACCCAAACTCAGGAGCGTTCTGTGTCATTGTTAAGATATCGCCGTCGATTGTGACGGGGATTTCGCCGACAGGCAGGTTTAGGATTACTTTGTCCGTTTTGCTTTGCTCAAGCATTTTCCATATAACATATGCCGTGCCAAGTGTCGGGTGTCCTGCAAACGGGATTTCCACGTCAGGGGTAAAATATCTGACATCGTAGCTACCGTCAGGCTTCTTTCCCATTATGAAGGTTGTCTCGGAGAAATTTATTTCTCTTGCGATTTTCAGCATTTCTTCTGTCGTGATATCACGGTCAGGGATAAATACCGCCAGTTGGTTTCCTTGATATTTCTGCTCGGCAAATACGTCAACTATGTAGAATTTCATTTGATAAATATCTCTCCTTTGTTATTGGTCGGCGGGCGCGGCAAACTGATTTATCAAAACACCCGCCGTCTGTGACGGCACCCTCTTTTCTAAAGAGGGCAAAAAATCTACGCCCAGTCCTCGCCCTCTTTAGTAAAGAGGGTGGTCCCGCAGGACCGGGTGTTTTGTCTCTCTACAAAATCTCCAATGTAAACACAAATTTGGTTATTCCATCACGGCTTTCGACAAAGATGTCTTGATTGTGATTGTCAAGTATGGTCTTGACTATGTAAAGCCCCAGTCCCACTCCGTCTTTATCGAAGCTTCGGGACTTGTCACCCTTGTGAAAACGATTGAATATGTGTGGCAAATCTTCATCTGTGATAGTCTCTCCGTGGTTTTCGACCGAGACATAGGCAAGCGACCCTTGTTTCCAAAGCTCCAAGCGTATGACACTATCCGAATCAGAGAATTTTATGGCATTTTCGATTAAATTGTAGACAACCTGTGTAATCGCATCACCGTCGCCACGTGTTATGACCGGTTCTTCAGGCAAATTCGTCTCGACATCAAGCCTTCTGCTTTCGATCTTTCCGCCAAGACTGAGAAGTGCAAGGCGCACTACCTCAGACACATCAAAGCTGCTGTCGAGTATAGAATCGGACTTTGCCGAATGAATAGATGACATCTCCAGCATACTCTTTACGAGCCTTGAAAGTCTTCGAGTTTCCGAAGATATCACGCTCAAGTATCGATTTTTGTTTTCTTGCGGAATCGTGCCATCAAGAAGCCCTTCCGCAAATCCGGATATGATAGTCATAGGAGTTTTGAGCTCATGCGAAAGATTGGCTATGAAATCTCGTCTGAATGATTCGGAGCTTTCTAAAGAGTCTGCCATAGCATTAAACGCATGTGTGAGCTGTCCTATCTCATCTTGCCTGTTAGCTCCGTCCTTAACACGAACGGCGAAATCTCCACGGGCAAACCGGCGGGCAGCGTCAGCTATCTCATTTAGGGGCTTGGTCATCCTTTTTGTAGTCACCAGAGTGATGCCAATTGTAAGAGTCATAACGCCGAGTGCAATGAGTATGAACATTCCCGAAAATCCCCGCCACTCGTGAATAAGTACCGACATGTCTGTAGATACAAAGATATATCCGAAAACTTGCGGCTGCGTACCTACTGTTCTTGTCAGAGGCATACCAACGACATGCCTTCGCTCGTGGCATATATCCCCCATCATTCTGCGCCTGACCGTAGACGGAACTTCCGATGCCTCTTGAATCAAAGTGTACGGAACTCGCATTCCACAATTTCCGAAATTTCTTTCTGAGCATGCTCTAACGACCCCGCCGGCATCGGTGATTATAAGGTCAAATCCCGACACCGCAGAGGCAAAGGCAAGCCCCATATTCACGCTTGGATCATTAAAGTCCAATCCATAATCAACATGCTGTGCTGTCACATATCTGGCTGTTTGATGGAGCACTACTGTCATCATCGATCTTTTTTCGGATACCGAGCTTCTGTAGCTCCACACTGATGCTAGAGTACCGAGTAGCGTAAACCCCGTAAATACAATCAATGCCACTGCCAAGAAGCTTCTAAAATAAAGACTTTGTTTCATCTACTTATTACTTAGTCCAGCAGCTCGAACTTGTACCCAACGCCCCAGACTGTCTTAAGGGCCCATTTTGGGCTGACATTTTCGAGCTTTTCACGTAATCGCTTTACATGAACATCGACAGTGCGAGAGTCGCCGAAATAGTCAAACCCCCAAACTTCGTCAAGCAGTTGATTGCGGGTGTAGACTCTATTGGGCGATGAGGCAAGATGGAACAAAAGCTCCATTTCTTTCGGCGGTGCTTCGACACGCTTGCCACTCACATATAATTCAAATGAATCCATGTCTATTGTGAGATTATCATACGTCAGTCGCTTGATTTCCTGCGAGCCTGACGAATCAAAACGGCGCATAACTGCATGAATTCGTGCAATCAGCTCCCCAATTTCAAATGGCTTGACGATATAGTCATCGGCGCCCATTTCAAGCCCTGTGACTTTGTCGAGTGTCTCACCTTTGGCGGTGAGCATTATAATCGGCACATTTGACACCGAACGAATTTCCCTACAGACACCCCAACCGTCAAGTATCGGTAGCATAATGTCAAGCAGCACCAAATTAGGCTGAAATCTTTCAAATTCGGCAACTCCGATTGCTCCGTTTTCGGCAATTTGTACCATAAATCCATCTTTTTCCAAATACAGCCGGAGCAGTTCTGCTATGTTATCATCATCTTCTATAATTAATACTTTTTTAGGCATATTGTTCACCTCAATTTATATTTATTTTTTTACAGGTAGCCAAACTTCGAAGTATCCTGTCGGCTGTCCATCTTCAACTACACTACACGCCAGATTACCGAAAGCATCGCCCTCTACTGTTAAATTATTTTCTTTAGCATAATCGATTAGATAGTCAATGTGCTGTGTCGAAAATTGGTCCTTACCGACAATCTTAAACGCAGAATGAACACAAAGCCGGGGTGGCATGTACTCTACAGGCTGCTTTACATCTACCTTAAACTCCTCTACATACTGCATTCCCAATGAAAATCCCCATTCGTAGTCACCACGCACTTCCGCAAGCGCATCTTTGGGCATTTCGAAATAACGGCGGGAAAATGGCATATATTTGAGCCATTTTTTGTTGATCTCCCGAAGCGCCTGGCTATTGTCGTAGGTATAATTTCTGCGGTTGATATATCTGACAAATTCCGCACTCTCCCGCAAATCGCATTTTCCCAGAAAGCTCTTGGTGCTTGTGAGCCTTTCGCAAAAGAGCTTTATTCTCTGCAAAAGTAGTTCCTGACGGCGTATAATCGTCATTATATCTTCGCCTTTGCAAGAAAGTCTATCGAGAAGGTCATCGTATGAGCTCTCGGCAACCATATTTGCTATTTGCTCGATGCCAAAGCCAAAATTTTTATACCACAGACAATCAATGAGATAATTTATATCCCATGTATCATAATACCTGTAGTTATTGTGAGGATCTTTTTTTGGGGAGACTACTCCTTTTTCCTCATAATACCTGATTAAATCGGGTGAAATACCTAGAATTCCGGCGACGTCGCCAATCTTGTAGCGCAAGCTAATCCCCCCTTCCTCAGCACCTCATTAGGCACCGAAAAATCATATAAAAATCACGTTCTGTAATAAATATATACACATTATAACCGATTTTGTAGCAAAGTCCAACAAAAACATCTTGACTTTGGTATGATTCCAAGGTTTAAATTATGAACAGTAAGACATATATTATAAATATTTTTATTTTTAGGAGGAGCACATTATGGCATACATGCCGCTAGACAAGAGCAAATTTTATCTGGACAAGACCAAGATGCCTAAAATCTATGACTTGTCAAACCCTTGGGGCGTAGACACCCCACTATGGCCTTTCCCGGGCCCACGTCAAGACCTTCTGTTCCCACGTGGACAGTATCTTGAGAGATTCCACAAGCGCACAATGACCTACACAGGTACATTGCATGCTGCAACTCACATGGACTCACCGAACCACGTTCTTCACGAAGAAGAAGTCGATCGTCCTCGCTACGGCTACAGCCTTGACGAGATTCCTCTCGAATTCTGCATCGGCACAGGCGTTATCCTTGACATGACTCATCTTTATGACGAGTTCAATGCAAAATGGGATGCAGCAGGCGGCGATCCTAAGAAATTCGGCGACATTTGGGTCGAGTTAAAGCCAGCTGATTTTGAAAAAGCAGCGAAAAAAGACGGTCTTGAAATTCGTGAGAACGACTGGGTTATCGCAAACACAGGTTTCCATCGTTTCTGGCGCAAGAACAATGACAAGTACTTCAACTACTATCCCGGCATGGGTCCTGAAGTATGCGATTGGCTTCTCTTCGAGAAGAAAATCAAAGGCATCACAGGCACATGGGCAGCAACCGATGCTCCTCTATGGCACCATCCGCTCAACCAAGAAATGCCTTGGCTTGACAAAATCTACAGAGAAGCAACAGGTAAAGATCCTGCTATTGAGTTCCCGGATTACGAATACTGCCACCGTAAATTCATGCAGTATGGCGTATGCACAATCGAGAACGCAGGCGGCGATGTTGACCTCGTTACCGGTAAGCGCATGACAATCGCTGCATTCCCATTCCGTTGCGAAATGGCAGACGGCGGCTTTGTACGTCTTGTTGCATGGGAAGAAGGCGCTATAAAATAGTTTTCTTTATCTATAGGGGACGATGCTTTCATCGTCCCTTATAATCTATATGTAGCCTTTTTGATTGACAAATTTTTAGAGGGAGATTCTAAATGACGCTTAATGATATTAAAAAAATAGCTGTTTTGGGCGCAGGCACAATGGGTCCGGGTATAGCACAAATGTTCGCTATGGGCGGATATGAAGTCACCATGTGGACTCGCAGTGAGAAGACTCGTGAAGGTGCTAAAGAAGCTCTTTACAAGAGCCTGAAAACATTCGTAGAAGAAGAACTTTTAGAGGCAGATAAACTCGAAGAAACATTTGCAAGAGTAAGCTTTGCACTGACAGTAGAAGAAGCTGTTAAGGGAGCTGACTTTATCCAAGAGACAATCGTAGAAAACAAAGATGCAAAAATCGAGCTTTTCGAAAAAGTTGACAAAGCTGTAAGCGACACCGCTATCATAGCTTCCAATACTTCAGGGCTTGATGTTTTCGCACTTATGCCTAAAAATCGCTTAAAGCAAGCGGTCATAGCTCACTGGTACGCTCCTGCACAACTCATACCACTAGTTGAAGTTGTTAAAGCGGAAGAAGCACCGCAATCTTATGCCGATGTCACCGTTGAGCTTCTTGAAAAATGCGGCAAGACCGCCGTACTTATGAAGAAATTTATCCAAGGGTATATCGCTAATCGTATGCAAATGTGCTTAAATCAAGAGCTTTTCTTCCTGCTTGACAATGGTTACTGCACACCTGAGGATATTGACAAGGCTGTCAAAACCAGCTTTATCCCTCGTGCAGTCGTTCTCGGTCTTTGCAAGCGTGCCGACTTCGGCGGACTTGATATGACCGCTAATAACTTTAAAAATAAGAGCTATACAATGCCTCCTCCTGTGGATATGCCTAAGACTCTTGCAGAGCATGTGGACAAAGGTGAGCTCGGATTTAAGACAGGCAAGGGCTTCTATGATTATGCCGGTATAGACAAGGCTGCACTGACTGCTAAGCGTGACAAGCAGTTGTTCGAAGTGTTTAAAGTTGCGAAAAAATTCATGGATGACCCTGTCTAGTACATGGTCTCCTCAAAGTTAGAAAGGAATAATTTTAATGGCACAAAGTAATAAAATAATAATTCAAGTGGCGCTTTGCGGAGCGGGCACGAAAAAGGAAGTCGCCCCGACTGTTCCTTATACTCCCGAAGAAATTGCAGAGCAAACCATGATTTGCGCCAAAGCCGGTGCATCAATCGTACACATTCACGTTCGTGAAGACAAAGAAGTCGATGGCAAGATGGAAATCGGCTACAAGTCCATGAGCGTTGATAAGTTTACCCAATGTGTGGAAATCATTCGTGAAAGAAGCAAAAAAGAAGGTGTCGATGTAATAGTCAACCTTACAACTTCCGGCGGCGAATACGAAGACCATAAGAGAATCCAGCATCTCGGCGCACTACGTCCTGAAATGTGCTCTTTCGACCCGAACACACTTAACTGGAACAATGCTTATATCTTCGAAAATCACCCTCGTTTCCTAAACTACCTTGCACAAGAAGTTGTCAAGCAAGATGTTAAGCCTGAGTTTGAAATCTTCGATACAGGTCACATCGATTCTGCTATGTTCTATGTTGAAAAACACGGCATTCCTAAGCCTCCACATCTCCAGTTTATCATGGGTGTTGGCGGTTCAATGCCGGGCACAGCTGAAAATCTTGCGTTTATGGTTGGCAAGCTTCCTCCGGGAGCGACTTGGAGCGTTTCCGGCATCGGCAGATGTCATATGGCCATGATGCTTGCAGGTCTGGCATTGGGCTGTCATGGTCTGCGTGTCGGTCTGGAAGACAATATATACTTCTCACGTGGCGTAGTGGCAACAAACCTACAGCTTGTTGAGCGTGCTGTTGAGCTTTCAAAGCTTGCAGGTCGTGAAATCGCAACTGCTGATGAAGCACGCGAAATCCTCGGCATCACACGCAACTGCTTGCGTGACGAGAAGACCAATCCTGCAACTTGGACCGCATCATAGTCTATTAATATTTCCAAATATAAGCGGGGTCGATATTTTTATCGGCCCCAATTACGTAAGTTTCTTTATGACAAAACACCCGCCGTCTGCGACGGCACCCTCTCTACTAAAGAGGGTAATGTGAAATGGAAGGTTGCAAATACACGTATGAACAATATTCCGATATATTCAATAGTGGCTTTTTCCGGAACGGGGAAGACTACTCTTTTAGAAAAATTAGTTTCTGAAATCAAGTCTCGTGGATTGCGACTTGCTGTCATAAAGCATGATGCGCATGAGTTCGATATAGATCATAAAGGTAAAGATAGCTGGCGCTTTACACAAGCCGGTGCGGATGTAACTGTAGTTGTCTCTGCAACCAAAGCCGCAATTATGGAAAACAGACCGATTCCGATTGAGACTATTATTGAGCGGATAACCGATGTAGATATTATAATCACTGAGGGGTACAAGCATAAATCTTGGCGGAAAATCGCAGTCAGGCGTGAGGCGACAGGCAAGTCGTTTCCTGTTCCGCTTGAGGAATGCTTCGCAATAGTTACTGATGTGCCTGAGGACGTTGATATTCCTTGTTTTGGTCTTGAAGATATTTGCGGTCTAGCTGATTTGATACTAAATGATTGCGGTAAAAGATAAATCATCTTCTTCTGGGTATTTACTATTTCGGCACATAAGAAAAGCGAGCCCCAACTATGCTTAGATAGTTGAGGCTCTGCTCTTTTGTGAGGATAATTATTTGCCGTAAACCATAAGGCCTCTCTTTGAGAGTTCTGTGCACATTTTTTCAAACATGTCACCGACGAAGATGCTTTCAGGCTCAATTACGCCGAATTTGTCGTTGATGTCATGAGCAACGATCATAGCCGCAATTGATGAAGGATAAGCAGTAGTTCTCATCATTGAGGTGATACCAACTTCCTCGTCACTGTGGTCAAGCAGTGTGTAAGTCTTCTCAGTGAGAACGCCATCTTTCAGACCTCTGCCTACTACATACAGATATGTAAAGTCTCTAACGCCCGGAATCTTCTCCATCAGGCTGTTAAGAACTTTTTCGGAAAATGCTCTCGGCACAACTTGTTGACCATCGACTTCTATTGCTTCTTTACTGAAGAAGCCCGCTTTGTCAAGAGTCTGCATCCACTCATAGTGACCGGGATATCTGCATGTGAATTCTGCTGCACGCTGAACGCCTTTTTCAATAAGAGTCTTGTTAAGGCTGTACAGACCGTCTGTTTTAAGAGCTTTTACATCGCCATAGCCGGGAATGAAAACTGTTTCAAGATCAGTTAGAGGTTCAGTAACTTTAAGGACTCCATCTTCAATAACGGTCGGTGGTGTGAGGTACAGGTCAAGCAGTGCTTCTACATTAAACAGTACCATATAGTCTAGTGGCGCAACGCCTCTTTTGGTCGGCAGACCGCCGCAGTAAATGAAAACTTCATCAAGTCTTTCAAACTCAAGAGCAAGTTGACCGCCGCAGATATTTCCGAATCCCGGCACGATTCCGAGTCCGGGTACTACGAGGTTGTTGTTTTTCTTAAGTTCATCAGAGAATTGGTATTGCTTATCCCACATCCAATAGTCGGTGAAAACGGCTTTTTTGTTTTTGCATACCATCATTGCCTTGTAGAAACTTTCTGTGGTTTCCCAGTTGTGTGGCAATCCGTTAATGATAACATCAGCCTTCTCCATCAACTCAACAGCTTGTTTGTGGTTAAATATATCACAAACTGCTACGGACAGATTTTTGTCATCAATAAGGTCTTTTGCTATTTTCAAGCTCGCCTCATCAATGTCAGCAATAGTAACTTTACTGCCCGGCTCAAACTTTAGAATGTCATATGCGACTACTCTACCTTGTAGGCCTCCACCCAATACTAAATAATTCATCTGTTTTCCTCCATTTTCTTAATAAATTATGAACTCTTTATCATTGATTTTTCTTCGCTTTTGTTAAAAGTCAAGACACCAACAAAAGGTGAGAAAATATCATGCAAATTAATTTGTGGCTATTGCGATTTAGCAGATTTGCTTCTTTCTGCTCTGGCAAGTCCTTTTGGTTCAAGTGCCAGTTGTGAGCCTTGGTGCAATCCGCTGACTCCGACTTGTTCTACCTTGCGCTTGCCTGTGCAGACATCACATTTGCAACTTTCTACGTAGTTTTCAGGCTCGGTATATGTTGCTATTACGCCTTCAAAGTTTCTGAGCACGGTGCGCTTAGAGCCACTTGATATCAGATACTGTGGCATAATCGGGATTTTACCACCGCCACCGGGAGCATCGACCGCAAATGTCGGTACGCAGAACCCGGAAGTGTGCCCACGTAGTCCCTCAGCGATTTCGAGGACTTTGGAAACCTTGGTACGGAAGTGCTCAAGTCCTACAGACAGGTCGCATTGGTACGCATAGTACGGACGGACTCTCATCTTGACGAGCTTGTGGACAAGCTCTTTCATAACATGAACGCAGTCATTAATTCCTGCTAAAACCACGGTCTGGTTTCCGAGCGGGATACCTGCATCAGCGAGCATTGTGCACGCCTTTATGGCTTCGGGAGTAATCTCCTTCGGGTGATTAAAGTGCGTATTGAGCCAGAACGGGTGATATTTCTTGAGCATATTGCAAAGTTCCGGGGTTATTCTCTGAGGCATTACAACAGGAATCCGGGAGCCTATGCGAACTATTTCTACATGCTCGATTGATCTTAGTTTCTTCAGTATGCTTTCAAGTCTGTCATCGGATAAAGTAAGAGGGTCTCCGCCTGATAGCACAACATCTCTAACTTCGGGGTGGTTGCGAATGTATTCTATTTGCTTGTCTACGATTTGCTCCGGGGTCATTGCATCCGTGTTCCCGGCGAATCTGCGACGAGTACAATGACGGCAATACATCGAGCATTGGTCGGTAATAAGCATCAGTACTCTGTCAGGATATCTGTGGGTCAGGTTCGGCGCAGGTGAGTCAACGTCTTCATTTAACGGGTCGAGCATGTCGGCATCAGACCGGTGGAGCTCTAAGGCAGTCGGTATACTCTGCTTGCGAACAGGATCATCCGGGTCATCGGGATCGATAAGTGAGAGATAGTACGGCGTAACTGCCATCCTTAACGTCTCGAGACATTTCACAACACCCAGTTCTTCTTCGGTGGATAGCTTTACTCGCTTTTTGAGCTCATCGAGCGCTTCCACTCTGTTTCTAATCTGCCAGGTCCAATCATTCCAATCACTTTCTGATACATCAGGAAATAGCGTTCGTCCGGTTTTATCCATTTTTGTGTAAACTCCTCTCGTATTCTACGATTTGTTTTATATTTTCGGATAAAAAAACGCTACAAAGGCCAAGCCCTTCTAGCGCTCCATGTACAGCAACATGACAGTGGCGACGTGCTAAACGCCAACCCCCAAGAAAAAAGCCGACTCTCATTTTTCCTTTCGGCGAACGACACATTTTCCGTTGACATCCGGAGAGTCTTCCGTTTAAATTCGTCGGATACCTTGTCTTTCGCAACCTCTACATATTATTCGATTGTATTATTCATTCGTCACTAAACTCAATCGTCGAGAGACGATTTGAGGATATCATATCACATGTATAGCATATTGGCTAGATATTTTTTTAAAATTTTTCAAATTTTGTTGTTTTTGTCGATTTGTTGTTTTTTTAGCGCTTTTGTGATAGGATGCGCCCAAATTCGCAATCAAGGCGTAATTATTCAGCATTTATGTATGATTATGAGGTTGTACCTCACAGTGAGGTACAACCTCATATGACAAAACACCCGGCTCTTGCAGAGCCACCCTCTTTACTAAAGAGGGCAAAACTAAAAGGGGTAGCAAATGAGCAAAATTTTATACATATCAGATCTTGACGGAACACTTTTGAATAAAGATGCGAAACTGACTTCCTATTCTAAAGAGGTCATAAATCGGTTTGTTTCAAGTGGAGGATACTTCTCTGTTGCAACGGCAAGGACCATCGACACGGTATTGCATATACTTGATGGCGTTAATCTAAATGTGCCTATAATTCTCAATAACGGTGCATCGATATATGATACAGTTAAGTGTGAAAATGTACGCAACGAAATAATTGATTCTCAAGCTGTAGAGGGATTGTTTAAGACTCTCAAGAATTATGATATCACGGGGTTTGCCTTTACTTTCGAGGGCGGAGAGCTCCAGTTTTATTACGAAAATCTTGACGATGAGCACAGGAAAGCATTTCATGATGAGCGTTCGGGCACATATGGCAGGATTTATAGGCAGGTGGAGTCATTTTCTGAACTTGCTTCTCGTGATGTTATTTATTTTTCTACTTGTGATGCCCATGAACGCTTGCTTCCTGTTTATGAGGTTCTTAGGGGTGATTCTCGTCTGCGGGTTGAGTTTTACCGTGATGTCTACCATGAGAGCTATTGGTATTTGGAAATTTGTTCGCAGACGGCATCAAAATATAATGCTGTTATGCATCTGAGGCAGACTTACGGGTTTGATAATGTTGTGTCTTTTGGCGACAATCTTAATGATTTGCCTCTGTTTGAGGCGAGTGACGTGCGAATTGCGGTTGAAAATGCACGGCAAGAAGTCAAAGACGCCGCCGATGTAATTTGCGGTGCAAATTACGACGACGGCGTAGCTAAGTGGCTTGAGAAGAATGTGCTTGTATAGTTTCTCATTGCGCTATATAATTGACAAACAAAACTACTACAAGTTATAGTTGCATAAATGCAGTAATTGGAAATATAATGCAATACAGGAGATGATAGTTTGAAAGAATTCAAACTAACACCAAAGGGCATGTGCCACTCGCTCTCCCTACGGGAAACCGCGAGAGATGCACGTAATGACCATTCCTTTTCATGGTTATGTTTGTGCCTAAAGATTTTCGAAAGGAATGGCCATTAGCATGAACAAAAATGAGCTTGATTTTGCAGTGTTTTGCATTGAAAGTGTTGCGGAATACTTAGATTTAAACGGCGCAGAAGTATATACAAAATTACGGTATGATAGCGACTTGCTGTACGAGTATATTGTTGCGTGTTACGATGCCCTCCACACTCAAGGAAAAGAATATATCGTTGAGGATATTGTTGACATTATGCGAAAGGAAGGACTGATTCAATGAGACTTTTTCACGGTTCATATTTGTCAGTCGAAAAGCCCGACATCTCTTTTTCTCGTGAAAATGTAGACTTTGGCAAAGGATTTTACACCACTCCCATATTGGAGCAAGCCGAAAGTTGGGCAAACAGATTCCAACGCAAGAATGGACAAGGTATAATATCTTCTTACGAGTTTGATGTGGACAATTTGTGTGGACAGATTGCGGTTTTAGAGTTTGAAGAATATTCAGACGAGTGGCTTGACTTTGTTGCCGATTGCAGGCGTGGCAACAACTTGGAAAATTACGACTTAGTCATTGGCGGAGTCGCCAATGACAAGGTTTTTAATACAATACAGTTGTACTTTGATGGTCTTATAGACAAGTCCGAATCCATAAAGCGACTTAGATATGACAAGCCAAATATACAGTACTGTTTCCGTAGTCAAGCCGTTATTGACAAGTATTTGAAATTTATATCAAGCGAGGTATTGTAAATGACCGCTAACAAAATATTGCTATGGCGCAAATATGCCCATGTTATTAACGCTGTTTCCTTGCGGCAAAATATTGACTTGGAACAAGCAATGGATATATTTTATAAGTCTTATACTTACCAAGAAATGCGAGAAGGAATTTCGGATATGCATTGTCGCAGTGACGAATACCTCTCAGAAGAAATTTCCCTAGAGGGGTAATGCTAACTACCGCACAAGCTGAATAAATTTTGTACCTACAGCAACTGCCGGTCGCTTATCACGTCCGGCAGTTTGTTTGTGTTTATCTATTGTTCGGCGTTATTCTCTGTCGCTTGCAAACTACGAGATTAATCTCTATGAACCTGCATTATCTCTCATTCTAAATATATCTCCCGGTTGTGAATCCGGTCTTTCGAGCCGTGTCCAGTCCACTTCCGGCACGAACAATCCTATCCAATACTTGTGAATCTCATCTTCTCTGTTGGCAAAGAAATTTGAATTCGATGCTTCTTGAATGTAGAGATAATACCATGTATTTGGATTAGCATTGTCAGACCATGTGTGCCTTCCATAATAGAGGTCTTGCATATCCTCTACCAAACGCCCGAACGCCCTATTTATCATAGCTGCGGTTTCTGCTCTGGTCATGGTACTGTCGGGACGGAAAGTTCCGCCTATTCCGCTGTCGCCTCTGACCCAACCCATATGCGCCGCTGTGTTTATATACCCTTGTGCCCAATGTCCTGATATATCATTAAACTGCGCAGATCCATCATATGGATTCACGTCTTTGAACCTGACTATTGTTGCTGCCATCTCTGCTCTGGTTATAGCACGGTCAGGCATAAATGTTCCGTCAGGCATTCCTGTGAATACATCAGCGTTCCATGTGGTGGAAACCGCATTGTTGTGCCAGTGATTACGCATGACATCCGCAAACGGATTGTCTTGATGCCAATAGCTTTCACGCTCGCTGAAGTTCATAAGTCTAAAGATTATCGTCGCAATTTGCGCTCTGGTAATTTCTTCTCTCGGGCGTATTGTTCCATCTGCAAATCCAACTAAGTATGCAAGGTGTACACCATCCCAGCTTCTAAGCGGAACTTGAACATCCCATAGGTACATGTATGTGCCACCCGGTCCGGGCCCTGCAAATCCACCGTAGTTACCACCGGATCCGCCGGGTCTACTGCCACCGGCATTGTTGCCATATTCTTCTTCGTCGTCACAATCGCAGTAGTCTTCGTCACATTCTTCTTCGTCGCCTGCATTGTTACCGCCACCGACATCGTCATCTCCGCCACCAACATTTCCGCCACCAATGTTGCCACCGCCTGATCCACCACCACCGACATTCGCCGTGAATGTCCAGCTTCCGCTAAATGCTACATCTGCATCAGGCATTGTAAATGAATTAGGGGTATCTACGTTTGTAGCTGTCCAGCCACTAAATGTCCATGTGCCTGCTACGCCGTTGCGTGTTCCTGTTACAGGTGAGGTTACGGCTGTTGCTGATACGTTTTCTATTCCGGCTACTACATTACGGTCAGTCGGTGCAGTTATACCTGTTGGTACTCCATCGCCACCGCTAAATGAATAGCTTATTGTATGTGTTGCATTAGTCGAAAATGTCCAGCTTCCGATAAATTCTACATTCTCATCAGGCATTGTAAACGCATTAGGAGTTGCTATATTATATGCACTCCATCCGCTAAATGTCCAGTTGCCGGGCACGTCGTTGTGAACACCTGCAACAGGTGAAGCAACATTAGTTGCTGATACATTTTCTATTCCGGCTACTACATTACGGTCAGTCGGCACAGTTACACCTGTTGGTACGCCGTCACCAGTGCCAAATGAATAGCTTATTGTATGTGTTGCATTAGTCGAAAATGTCCAGCTTCCTGTAAACGCTACATCTGCATCAGGCATTGTAAACGCATTAGGAGTCGCTATATTATATGCACTCCATCCGCTAAATGTCCAGTTGCCGGGCACATTATATGTGTTCACGCCGGATACTGTCGCTGGGGTTATTGTCGTCGCTGATATGTTCGGAGTCCCTACCACTATGTTGCGAGATGATGGAACGGCAGGCGCACCTGCCGGTACATAACCGTCAAATGCGTAGCTAATCACAAAGGGAATACCCTCTGTCGTAATAAGCTCAACTCGCACATCTACATTTCCGAAGTTTTGTGTTTGAAAACGCACTGTTATGATTTCTTCACATAAAAGCGTTTTGTCTGCATCGGTGGTTATTACTAAATATGCACCCGACATAGTTGCAGAAACGCTTATCGGCCCGGCACTAAAGTTGTGCAAATCAATTTCATAGACCTGACCAAGTTGTCTTGGTTCGCTCAGCCCAGGCGTAAGTTCGCTTAGCGGAATAGAAATTGTTCTTGAAGCACCTGCCATTACAGTACGAACAATTAGTATTGGTGAGAAAACGGCAGGCGTAATACGCGCCGTAATTCCGCCGAGCATTGCCACATCTAAGTCATAGTTAAGATGCCAGTCAGGATAAGCAGGATTAGTGCTTACTAGGTGCAGACCGAACAAAGACGTTTCATGATCGTCAACATTAACGCCGGAAAAATCACCTATACTTGTCCATTCAATTCTCACCCTAGTGTTATCAGTAGCCAAAAGACCACTAAGTGTCAAATTCCCTGTGTGGGTAGCTCCTTCCGATGAATTTGTGCCATCATACACTTTCTGTACTCTAAATGCACTAGGAGCAGTTACTGTGATAGGTCTTGGTCTTATCGTAAACTCTCCTGTCGCTTCACTATTTGGTGTATTAAAATTATTTATACCACGAATAATCACCGATGGCGGATTCGCCGAATCGGGATTTCCTGCACGTATATTGTTTGTCCAAGAATTTGGTACAACTTCAAAATCTACACCTTCTACCAAGACTTCGCCGTTCAGAGTGACTGTCATAGCGGGCTGTTGCTGGTTGCCGTTAAAAACAGCATCAGCAAATGTAATAACTGCATTTTCGATAGAGTTAGGAAGAACCGTGAAGCTGACATCGAAAGTCTCTGTATTGATTCCTACGCCACTTACCGTTACTGTTGCAGCATATGTTCCTGCAGAAAGCCCGTGGCGAGGCACAACTGTAAATGCGTTAGCCCAAGAGCTGCCTATAGGAATTTGACCGCTTGGTGGTAAATTGTCAGTGTTGATAATTAGCTCAAAATCGTCTGCGTTTGGTCCTGAAAGCGTAACATCAAGTGGCACCTGTATCACCGTTCTGCCCGCATTGGCAACAGCTACGGTGAGTGGTGTAACCGGGGCATATCCTACAGCAACTGTAGGGAATCTGTATACCCCGTCTACAGTAAGCATTACGATACCAACTTCACGTTCCCATACCCATATTCCCGGGGCGAATGGTCCTCCACCACCGGTAGGTAGTAATCCACTGCCATTAGGGTCAGGAGTACTACCAGATGCGCCAACAAGACCGCCGGACGTAATGGCAGGGAGCCCACCCGGAGGTGTGATATTTAACCACAAACCTGTGTATTCTGTGTTTGCGCCTCGACGAGGCAAAGCTGGGTTGGTGGTTGTGGTATTTTCAAAATTTTCGCCAAAATGAATTCGGCTAAGTGAAGTTGTGCCTGCAAACATACTGCCTTTGGCTGTAACTAAACGAGTATCCCAACCGGATAAATCCAGGCTAGTCAGATTGCTAGCGCCATTAAACATATTTGCCATGCCTATCCTTACAGCGGATGTATCCCAACCGGAAACATCTAAGGTGGTTAGACTGCGGGCGTTGCGGAACATGGCAGTCATGCTGGTTACACGGCTAGTGTCCCAACCAGACACATCTAAATCAGCCAGGTTGTAAGTGTCTAAAAACATTTGTGCCATAGTTGTTACATTGCTTGTATCCCATCTAGACACATTTAGCTCGGTTACAGAATTAGCATAGCGGAACATATTGCCCATATTGGCTACATTTGAAGTGTTCCATCCGGAAACATCTAGGATTTCTACATTGCGAACTCCCATAAACAAGCTAATCATGTTGGTTACGTTGGAAGTATTCCAGTCTGACACGTCTAATATTTCTACACTTGACACATGTTCAAACATATTACCCATATTTGTCACACTGACGGTGTTCCAGTCTGATACATCCAGCTCTTCTACATTGCTCATGAGACTGAACATATTATTCATATTTGTTACACGCCCGGTGTCCCAGTTTGACACATCCAGAGTGGTAATATTCATAGGTATAGATACAGGAATAGGTGGAACTGCACTATTGCTGGCGGGAATACCACGGAACATGCCCTGCATGTCTGTTACCCTAGAGGTATCCCAACCGCCCACATCAAGCTCAGTTAATGAAACTGCTGCCCTAAACATATTCGCCATGCTTGTCACATTAGAGGTGTCCCAACCGGATACATCAAGCGCAGTTAAGTTATGATTGTAGCGGAACATATTACCCATATTTGTCACATTAGAGGTGTTCCAATTAGACACATCAAGGGTAGTTAAGCTTCTTGCGCCCAAAAACATGCTTACCATGCTGGTTACACTTCCAGTATCCCAGTTTGTCACATTTAATACGCTTACATTGCTTGCTCCATCGAACATATTGCTCATTGTTGTAGCACTAGAAGTGTCCCAACCTGATACATCTAATACACTTACGTTTACATCTCTGAACAAGTTATCCATGCGTGTTACTTGTTCGGTGTTCCAGCCTGATACATCCAGCTCGCTAACACTACTTACGTTGCGGAACATAGCTTGCATTAGAGTAACATTGCTTGTGTCCCAGTTAGATACGTCTAGCTCTGTTAAGTTGCTCGCATGCATAAACATCTGGCGCATAGAGGTTACATTGCCGGTGTCCCAACCGGATACATCCAGGCTGGTTAGTGCCATAGGAATAGGTGGTGCTGCATGAGCTGCTGAAAACATGCTACCCATATTTGTAACATTACTTGTGTTCCAGTCGGATACCTCTAAGGTGGTTAACGCAATTGCGTTATGGAACATATACTGCGTATTGGTTACATTACTTGTGTCCCAGTTAGACACATCTAAAGCGGTTAACGAACTAGCGTTAACGAACATGTGTGCCATGCTGGTTACATTGCTTGTGTCCCAGCCTGACACGTCCAGAGATGTTAATGCCATAGGCATGTTTGTGCTGAAGTTACCACGAAACATGCTGTCCATTATCCTTACATTGCTAGTATCCCAGCCTGACACATCCAGGGTGGTAAGGCTGATGTTTTCACGGAACATACTTCCCATATTGGTTACGTTGCCGGTCTCCCAGTTGCCCACGTCTACGGCTGTTAAATTGCGAGCATATCGGAACATCTGACCCATGCTGGTTACACTACTTGTATTCCACCCCGAAACATCAGAAATAGTGGTAAGGCTGACCATATCACGAAACATACTATCAAAGCTGGTTACATTACTCGTGTCGATATTTTCAAGCCCTGTGATAGTTTGTACATTAGTTAGACCCATAAAAAGCGCACGCATACGAACGCCTGTGGCAGGTGCTTCAAAAACGATGTTTGTTATATTTGCATTATGGGATATCCAAGGACTTGCAGTTGTGCCGGTGTGGTCTATCCGACCTGCTTCTACAACAAGTGTACCATCAGCGTAGAGACGCCAAGGCGCACCGCCCACTCCGGCAAGATTCCCGCTTTGGATAACTGAGGCTTGAGCCTGAAAAGCCGGAAATAGCGGTATCACTCCCAGGACAAGTGCTAACGCTATAATAAGCGGTATAAACTTTTGTTTAAATATATTTTTCATTTTTTGTAGCCTCCTCCGCTACACGGGTTGTATTTATCTAAAGAGTGCAAGAAACAGAGACTTTGTCTCCGCTTGTTCGTCATTTACCGACATCTATCCCAGTTTATCTCATAGTAGAGTATATTCGCCCATATATTATGTCAAGTATTTTATACTAAATTTGTCACCCATTTGTCACAAACTTAGATTTTCTCGCACTTTTTGCTATCCTTTATACTTATATATAGGAGCAAAACCCGAAAAACCTGAATTATTTTGTCAAACTTGTCAAAATACTGCTTAACCGTTAATTTCGCAAGATTCGCAAGAATTTTAGAATTTGTATCAAACATGAAAAACGGGACACCCGGGTGTGTGTCCCCTACAAAATGCGATTTGCCCAGGGCAATAACGCCGCAACATGTAGGGGCTGCACACCGGGCAGCCCGCAATTTGATACATCACCCTAAAGGTTTATGCAGATACGCACTATATGTTTAATTTGCGCAAAGTTTCTTTAAGCTCGGGGATTTCGACAATGCCGAAGTGGAATACGGAAGCCGCCAGAGCGGATTCGATGCCGGGAAGTTTAGTAAATAGCTCTACAAAGTGCTCTATGTTTCCCGCTCCGCCTGATGCAATTATCGGAATACTCACTGCATTGCGTGCTGCTTCGAGCATAGCAATATCGAAGCCACCCTTAACACCATCAGTATCGATGCTGTTTACAACCAGCTCTCCTGCTCCAAGCGCTTCACCTTGTTTTATCCACTCAGCCATCTCAAGTCCTGTATCTTCTCTGCCACCTTTGGCAAATACTCTAAACACTCCGTCTACCCGCTTAACATCTACAGCAAGTACGAGCTTGTCACTGCCGTATTTTTGGGCGGCATCTGACAAAATCTGTGGATTATTCAGTGCTCCTGTGGTGATGCTGACTTTAGATGCACCCGCTTCAATGACTGCTTCGAAGTCATCGAGAGTGCTTATTCCACCGCCAACAGTCAGAGGAATCGAGATGTTCTGACTGACTTGCTTTAATACATCTGTAAATATCTTCCTACCGTCACTTGAAGCCGTTATGTCATAAAAGACAAGTTCGTCCGCACCACTGTCGTTATATTGTTTTGCAAGGTCGGCGGGATTGGCGACTTCTTTGACGTCTTGGAATTTTACGCCTTTTACTACTTTTCCGTCCTTGATGTCAAGGCAAGGGATAATTTTTTTTGGTATCATATAATTTCTCCTAAATGTTGTTACAGTTTACAGGGTAGTCAATCTCAAGCGGTGTGTCCCGGATTTTTAGTGCAGCGTGAGACCGGTAATCTGCAACTAAATGTGTGTTAATTTGCGTACTCTATTGCTTCTGCTAAGTCGATAGCTCCGGTGTAAAGTGCCTTGCCGAGAATCGCACCATTTACCCCCATTTTAGACAGGACTTTTATTTCATCTAGAGTTGATACACCGCCTGAAGCTATGATATATAAATCCAAATGGTCACGCAGGTCATTGTATAATTCAATATTAGTGCCTTCAAGCAGACCATCTTTAGAAATATCGGTGCAAATAAGCGTCTGTACTCCGACCTTTTCGACAGTTTCGCAAAATGTCATTATGCTCTGGTCTGATACTTCCGTCCAGCCTTTTAAGGCTACAAGTCCGTCTTTAATATCAGCCGAAACAGCTATTGCATCACCGAATGTCTCCACTGCCTTGACCAAGAATCCGGGAGCTGATACTGCCGCTGTTCCGAGTATTACACGCTTTACGCCGATATCCAGATACTGCTTGATGGTTTCCTCGTCTCGGATTCCGCCACCGACTTGGATTTTTAACTTTGTTTTAAGGGCAATGCTTTTTATTACATCAAAATTCGCAGGCTTGCCGTCTCTTGCTCCTGCAAGGTCAACGATGTGCAGTGCGGTTGCACCTTTTTCTTCAAATTCTTTAGCAACCGAAGCAGGGTCATCGCTGTAGACTGTCATTTGCTCATAATCGCCTCGGATCAGCCTTACGGCTTTGCCTTCATATAGGTCAATTGCAGGGTATATTGTCATATTTATGGCCATTCCTTTCGATTAAACTAATGTACCTTTCGTTGACGGGATTTCATCTTTGAAGTCATCATCGATTTTCACCGCTGCTCGCAGTGTGCGTGCCAGTGCTTTAAAACATGCTTCGAGTATATGGTGCATGTTCTTACCGGCAAGCTGCCGAATATGGACGGTTATACCGGCTTTCCTTACAAAGGCTTGCATAAATTCTTCAAAAAGCTCTGCATCCATCGCTCCGATTGCACGATTGGGCAGGTCCACCTCAAGAGCAAGGTGACTTCTCCCCGATATATCTACTGCGCACATCACAAGGGCTTCGTCCATTGGTAGTACGATGTCGGCATAGCGATATATGCCTCTTGCATCACCTATTGCTTCGGCAAATGTCGTGCCCAGGCAAATTCCGATATCCTCGATAGAATGATGACCATCAACATTAATGTCACCCTTGCATTGGATATTGAGGTCAAACCTGCCATGCTTTGCAAAAAGCTCAAGCATATGATCCATAAACCCAACTCCGGTGCTTATTTCGCTCTGCCCACGCCCATCTATATTCAGGGCAAGTGTGACTTCGGTTTCTGATGTCTTTCTTGTTATTTGACTTGTTCTCATTATGTAACCCCACTTTCCAAAATTTCTTCTATCGCCTTTATAAATGCTTCCATTTGCGATCTCGTCCCTATAGTGACTCTTATGTGGTCAGATATTTTCGGCTTGTCCCACTGGCGCACTAATATACCCTTTTCTTTCAATTTGACATAAATCTCAAACCCACTGAGCTTACTGTGCTTTGCAAATATAAAGTTCGCCTTGGAGTCGGTCATCGTAAATCCGAGTTCTTTCAGCCTGTCTGTTGTATATCCACGGGTCTTAATAATTTCTTTGCGTTTATTCTTAAAATATTCTTCCTCGCCCACGGCTGCTTCACTCATGATCTGCGTAAGTCTGTTGACATTGTAGGGATTAAACGAGTATTTCATTTTATTCATATCGTCGATGAGCGGTGCGGAGCTTATGGCATAAGCCATTCTCGCACCTGCCATTGAGCGGGATTTCGAATATGTGTGCAAGACTATAAGATTATCATACTTTTGCACAAGTGGAATAGCAGTCTCTGCACCAAAATCGACGTAGGCTTCGTCTATCAGAACAATGTGCTCAGGATTGCTCTGTGCAATCATCTCGATTTCAGGCAAGGTGAGTGCAATTCCTGTCGGAGCGTTGGGATTGGCAAGTATAATATTCTTGCCTGTGTCGATATAATCTTTTATGTCAATGGAGAAGTCATCTCTGAGCGGAATTTGCTCATATGAAATCCCGTATAGCTGCGCATAAACCGAATAAAATCCATATGTTATATCAGGAAAAATCACACCCCGTTCTTCATCGCAGAAGGCAAGAAATGCAAATGCCAATAGTTCATCAGAGCCATTGCCGATTATGATGTTTTCAGAATTTACATTATAATTGTCTGCGATTTTCTTTATAAGATTCGTACCGTCGGGATCCGGATAAAGTCTGAGCTTTTCGATTTCCTCAGTGGTGACGGATTGGGCGACCGACGGGGGCGGGGGATATGGCGATTCATTGGTATTGAGCTTTATGTATTCCATATCGGCAGGCTGCTCTCCGGGTACATATGCAGCAAGAGTGCTGTGCCGTTTTGATAAGAATTTACTCATGAGGTTTTGATCCTTTCAACTCTTTTTCTGACGGATTCGGCGTGTGCCGTAAGTCCTTCTTCTTCGGCGAAACGTATCACGTCGCTTGCTGCTTCTACCAGTGCTTGCCTTGAATAATAGGTGTATGATGATTTTTTTACAAAATCATCGACGCTCAGAGGGCTTGAGAATCGTGCCGTGCCGTCAGTGGGCAAAGTGTGATTCGGTCCTGCATAGTAGTCGCAGAGTGCTTCGGGGGTGCTCTCCCCTAGGAAAATCGATCCTGCACTTTTTACTTTATCTAGATAATTTATCGGCTCATCAAGGCAGATTTCAAGATGCTCAGGCGCAAGCTCGTTTGAAATATCAAATGCCTCATCAATCGATTGGGCAATTATTATCATCCCATGATTATCGACCGCCTGACGGGCTATTTCTTCACGAGGGAGCTCCTTAAGTTGCTTGTCTATTTCATCTTTGACTTTATCCGCAAGTTCTGCACATGTGGTGACAAGCACTGCGGGAGAGTCGCTTCCGTGCTCACATTGCGAGAGCATATCTGCTGCCACAAGTCTTGGATCGGCATGTTTGTCAGCTATAACGAGTATATCGCTCGGTCCTGCTATCATGTCTATACCCACAATGCCGAATACTTGGCGCTTGGCTTCTGCGACATAGGCATTGCCCGGCCCTGTAATCTTGTCAACACGTGGGATCGTCTCCGTGCCGTATGCCAGGGCAGCGACTGCTTGTGCTCCGCCTATGGCGAATACTCTGTTCGCTCCTGCAATTTGGGCGGCGGCTAAGATGCCGGGATTTATCTCACCTGTTTTCGACGGTGGAGTTACGATTATGATTTCTTCCACTCCTGCGAGCTTGGCGGGAATGACATTCATAAGGACAGATGAAGGGTATGCCGCTGTTCCGCCAGGAATGTATAGTCCGACTCGCTTAAGAGGGATTATCCTTTGACCCATAGTTATGCCTTGGCTGGGATTCATTTCAAATCCTTCTTTTATCTGCTTACTGTGATAGGCTGTGATATTTGCTGCTGCACGTCTCATTATTGCCACAAATTCGGGGTCAATTTGGTTTATGGCATCGTCCATATCTGCTTGGTGCAATTCAAAGCGCTCAAGCCTACAGCCGTCGAACTTTTCAGTATATTCCCGCAGGGCATCATCTCCTCGATTTATTATGTCGGATATGATATTTGCAACTGTTTTTGTTATTGCTTCGGTTGTTGTGGTTTTGATTGTGCGTTTATTATTAAATTCTTCTGCGGAAATAATTTTTATCATTGGACGTTCCTTTCGGTCGGCGGTTTTCCGGGGTGTCGGTTTTTTGTAAGGGCGTTGCACGCAACGCCCCTGCGGGGATTTGTGTGTTAAACGCCCTCATCAGCCACGAGGGTGCCGTCGCAGACGGCGGGTGTTTTGTCAAAAACCTTGCATCTTTCAGGCATTCTCGGGCGCAGCAAGCGGCGCCCCTACGCAAGGGATTTACAATAATGTCGAAATTTCATTACACAATTTGGTGATTGCATCGTAATTAAATTTATAGCTGACTTTGTTCGAAATGAGCCGTGCGCTAATATCTACAATGGTCTCAAATGGCTCTAAATCATTTTCTAATAGGGTCTGCCCTGTTTCGACAATATCAACAATGACATCAGATAATCCTAAAATCGGCGCAAGCTCAATAGAGCCATTTAATCCGATGATATCAATGTCACGCCCTTGTTTTTCATAATAATCTCGGGCAATATTCGGAAATTTCGTAGCCACACGAAGTGTCCTACCCGGCTGATCTGAATTAAAGCCTTTTTCGGCGGCGACACACATACGGCATTTGCCGATATCAAAGTCCAAAAGTTCGTAGACCTCAGGAGAGTATTCAAGCAGAATATCTTTGCCCGCTACGCCGATATCAGCTGCGCCCCGCTCAACATAAATCGGTACGTCAGAGGGCTTGACCCAGAAGTAACGCACTCCATTTTCAGGGCTTTCAAAGACTAGCTTGCGATTGTCTTCATGTATGGCGGGACAGCCGTATCCCGCTTTTTCAAACATCGCATATGCCTTTTCGCCGAGCCTGCCTTTAGGAAGTGCGATATTTATAAAGTCGTCTGTTTGACTGTGTCTTTCAAGCAGGTCGAGAGAAACTGCAAATCCTATGGCATCGGAACTTTTTCCGAATTTGCGCATGAGCTTGTCATAGCGCCCGCCCGAAAGTATCTTCGTCGGTATTCCATCGATATATCCCTGGAAAATGATTCCACTGTAATAGCTCAGGTCATTGACTATCGAAAAATCAAGATTTATATCCGGTATGCCACTAAGTTTTAGAACATTGTTTAGCTCCTCTACTTCACGAAGCGCAGTTTCCATCGCATCATTTATGCACATGCTCTCAAGTTGTTTCGCCACTTTTTCATATGGTCCGTAGATGGTAGTCAGTGTCAAAAGATTTTCACCAAATCCGGGTGAGAGATTATATTCACTGCAAAGTTTGCTAAGTTCTGATAAATTCTTTTCACTGACAAGCTTTAAAATCTGCGACTTTCTATCCTCGGTCAGTTCTTCATTATTAAGCAGCCCGCCGATAAATCCCATGTGCGAAATTTCGAGGCGAGTGGGCGTGCCTATGACTTCCAGACTTTGATGTGCAAGCATAAGAACTTCGCCCATTAAGTCCATATCAATAACGCCGATGCACTCAAGTCCTACTTGCATACGCTCTTTAAACTCAAATCCATCAGGTCTGTAGACATTTTCGTTATAATAAAGCTTCTTTAAGCCACCATCGTCTTTGGCATTCTTGACTATTGACAAGGTTACATCCGGGCGCAGCGCCATAAGCTTACCGCCCGCCCCTGTGAATGTGACTATATCACCGGAAGCGAGAAACGATTTGTTATCCGCATATAGCTCATATTCCTCAAAACGGCTGAGCCGGAATTCTGAGTAGCCATGCTGCTTGTATAATGCCCGAAGGCGCATAATCGCCTGTTCATCATATCTGAGAATATCTTTAGAAAAATCCATCGTTCCCCCCTGTTTGTAAAAAGCGGCAAGACATTATCGTCTTAGCCGCTTTTTGTATCTCATGGTTTAATCGGCTAATTAATTTTCAAAAAAGCGTGCATGAATCGCTGCCACAGCTCTATCTGATTCGCTTTCATCAACTAATACCGAGACCTTAATCTCGGAAGTTGATATAAGCCCTATGTTGACTTTGGCATCATATAAAGCTTCAAACATCATAGAGGCGACGCCGGGTGAGGACATCATGCCTGCACCGACAATGCTCACTTTTGCAATATTCGGATTTATGTTGATATCAGCAAATCCGATAATTTTTTGTGCATCTTTTAGCACTTCGGTAGCACGTTCCAGATCCGTTCTTGCAACGGTAAAGCTGATATCCTTCAGCCTGTCACGACCGACCGACTGCAATATGATATCGACGTTTATTTTTTCTTTTGAAAGAGCTTGGAAAACCTTAAAGGCTATGCCGGGCTCATCTTTGACATCCATTATAGAAATTTTAGCGACATTTGTATCCATTGTTACACCGCTGATTTTTGACTGCTCCACTTTCGTTACCCCCTTGATTGTTGTGCCGGGCTTTCTTACATAACTTGAAAGAACTTCCATCTTGACATTGTATCTTTTTGCCATCTCAACCGAGCGGTTGTGAAGGACTTGAGCGCCGAGTGAGGCAAGCTCCAGCATTTCGTCATATGTGATTTCATCAAGCTTCTTCGCTCCGGGAATCTTGCGCGGGTCGCTTGTATATACGCCTTCAACATCTGTAAAAATTTGACATAAATCCGCATTTAGTGCGACTGCAAGTGCAACCGCCGATGTGTCTGATCCACCTCTGCCGAGAGTCGTTATGTCGTCATATCTGTTAATTCCCTGAAATCCTGCAACGAGAACTATCCGGCGACGGTCAAGCTCGGCTTTTACACGGTCTGCCGACAGCTTCTTTATCTGTGCATTGCTGTAGTCGGTATTGGTCTGCATGCCTACCTGCCACCCGGTCAGTGACACGACGGGCATGCCTAGTTTTTCGAGTGCCATAGCCATGAGCGCTATTGATATCTGCTCACCGGTTGCCAGGAGCATGTCCATCTCTCGCTTTGATGGGTTAGGGTTTATTTCATTTGCTTTTGCAATGAGGTCATCTGTCGTGTCACCTTGTGCGGAGAGCACCACTACCATGTCATTGCCTTCGGTATATTTTTCGGCAATAATCCACGCTACACGCTCGATTTTCCCGGCATCTGCAACGGAACTTCCACCGAATTTTTGTACAATAAGTGCCATATTTGTTACTCTCCTAAAACTCGGAATATCGACAGGGGCTTAATCGAGCGCTTCAATATATCATTTATTTTCTCGCCGGAGAGTACGCCTGTCTTAAATGCGGTAATGCCGTTATTCTCACCTGCAAATACAACCTCTCCGAACTCACGCTCAATATCTTCTTTCTTTGCATCAGTTCGTATATACCACGCTGTTTCAAGCTGTACAGAGTCCGAAACCAAATCGACTGTTCCATCATCCCAGCTTACCCACTTGCGCGCATATAAGTGCTTGACAGCATCTATCACGTCTGCAACTACTGCGCTTGCGGTCGGCAGCTTGCCTGCTCCTGCTCCACAAAAAATAACATCTCCGACTGCATTACCCCGCACGACCACGCCATTCATTACGCCTTCAACACCTGCGAGCAGCTGGTCTTTGCTTATTAGATGCGGTGCGACATACGCATAGAGCTTGTTACCGACTACCCTTGCTCTGCCTAGAAGTTTGATCCCATATCCAAGCTCCGCAGCATACATCTTGTCGTCCTTTGTTACGCTTCTGATCCCTTCCGTCGAGACCGCATCCGGGTATACATGCTTGCCGAATGCAAGTGAAGCGAGTATACATATCTTACGACAGGCATCATGCCCTTCAACATCGGCTGTTGGATCGGCTTCGGCATAGCCCTTGAGCTGGGCTTCTTTGAGCGCATCTTCAAATTCAGCGCCGTTTTTTTCCATTTCTGTCAGGATGTAGTTAGTTGTGCCGTTTAGTATTCCGAATATCTCGCTGATTTGGTTAGCTGCCATACATTGGGCAAGTGGTCTCATTATTGGGATTCCACCACCGACACTTGCTTCAAACAGATAGTTAACGCCTTTTTCTCTTGCAAGCTTTAGCAGCTGATATCCGTGTGTGGCAACGAGCTCTTTGTTTGATGTAATTACGCTTTTTCCGGCTTCGAGACAGCGACGAGTATACTCAAGTGCTGGTCCGACTCCGCCGATAACTTCTGCTACTACTGAGACGTCCGGGTCACTTACGATTGTTTCGAAGTTATCTACAAAGAGGTGCTTATATGGACTGTCAGGGAAGCTCCTGACGTCTAATATATACTTCACTCTCACGTTTTGTCCGGCATTTTCTGCAACTGTTGCACTGTTTTTCTCAAGAACTTCAATAGTGCCTGAGCCAACAACACCAAACCCTAATATAGCTATTTCAGCCATTTATTTCACCTCAAATTTATATGCTGACGGGAGCTTAGCCCCATCTTTTTTTATAAGTCATTTTATGAGTCAGATTACGTCCGAATATTTTACCATGTTAAAGTCTTTAGTGCAATAATTTTTTATAATCCGCTCACGGATTGTCGTAGGTGGCGATTTAATATCTATAAAATTGTCTTAAAAATCTGTCGATGCCCGAAATGGCACCGACAGATTTTTGTTATTGGACTAATTTGATTTTCTTGGCTGATAGGTGTTAGTTAATTACTGTTACAGAGCCGGATACAAACGAGAATGGTATCTGGATAATCCCGCCGAAGCCTGCTACTCCGCCAACAGGTGGAGCAATAAGGTTAACTTCTGTTGCACCACTAGATGCCGTATCTCGTATTCTGAACTGAAGCTCTAAATACAGACCTGTATCTGTGTATGGGGTCATCGTTTCATCAACAATTTCTGCCATCCACATAATGCGCACAGCACCGTCATCTTCTAAATATGTTACCCACGGCGCTTCCATGCCTTTTGCACTATAGTTTCCGCCTCTATAATCTACAAATTCCATATTTGCGGTATCAAACTCCACATCAAACAATGTCATGTAGAACCCTAGTGATGTATTGTCTTCTACGCTGACACGCACACGTACATAATCACCGGGAGCACCGCTCTCATGCGAAGCTTCAAATCTAACTTCGCCCACAGATAGCGGTACAAATGCAGGAGCTACAGGCTGCTGTCCTAAAATTGGTCGTGGATTTAAATTGCGTGTGTACCTCGTTAACGCCTCAAGATCATATATATTAACAATTTCATCCCTGTTAACATCAGCCGTAATCATGTTAATAACTGGTCGTGGCATAAAGTTTCTCAAGAATCCTGTCAAATGCTCAATATCATATACGTCAACCCTGCCATCATCATTCACATCACCCCAGCGTATCCATATTGCATGGAGGTCTACATTACCACCGACGGCAAGCGGGTTGAGTTGTGCTTCTGTCATCACAGCACCTATATCAAATCCCATAGTGCCAACAGTCGGTCTGCGATGTCCGTCTCTGACACGCCCCGAACTATCAAGCTGCGTATCGGTAAACCAGCCCCAGAATGCCCAGCCATCATTTCTATCATGAGGGCCTTCACCATATACTCGCCTCGTAACATCTGCTACTGTCACCGGGCACAGTGGTTGACCGATTTCCACTGGTATTACTACGGGGGTGTCGGGGCGACCGTAGAAGTGGAGGGTTAGTTGGTTAGGGGCTTGTGGTGGACCTTGATTCAAGAGTGACAATATTGCGTCCTTGTCTGTCAGGTCTAAGACGTATACTTCTGCATAGCGCACCATGTCCGCACCAATGTCCTCTGCGAATCCGACAGCAGGTGGGATGGGGGTTTGCAAGTGCAAAAGTTCGTCGTCCATTGCCCACCTAAAGCTATTTGGCTCACGGAAAAAATACTTGCCTTCAATCAAATCTGATTCAACAACTCTGTGCTGTTCCATAACGCCAGCCATTGGGTTTTCCAGCCCATGTGTTTGAATAAAATTACGAGTAAAGCTAAAGAGAAAATGCTGCTGAAAAACTGTTGCATTGATAATGTCCAGCTCTGAGCCTAAATGTTCTTCCGGCAAAAACCAAAGCATTACCATGTTCTCACACATCTCTATCCTGTAGAGTATATATTCCTCCGGGATATTCGTCGGCAAATAGAATCTTTCCAACGATAGCAAGCCTACACTTTCTTCCATTGCTGATAACGCACTACCTCTAGCACTACTTGCCCCAGCTTCTAAATAACTTACTAAAAATTCTTCCAAAGATGAGAACACAAGCAAATCTCGTGCCCATGAAACAGAGATTATTTCTTCTTGTTCTTTGGCTTCTTGTTCTTCGACTTCTTGTTCTTCGACTTCTTGTTCTTCGACTTCTTGTTCTTCCATTTCTAATTTCGCCTTTACTCCTGCTTCCACATCTGCTTCTCTAGCCTGTCCGCACCCAACAAGCACTATCATAAAAGCAAGTGCAACAATTATCATCAAAAACTTTTTCATAATATAATTTAAGTCCTTTCATAATCTAACTACATTTATTGTAGTTGCGAGCGATGATTCATAATATTCTCTCTGTGCCGATTGCACCATTCATTGTGAGTGTCATGAAAGTAGTGTGACAATACACAGGGCTGACCGGGATTACAATTATGATCAGGCGCTCCAAGGTTATGTGATATTTCATGCGCAACTGTTCTCAGCACGTTACCGGACCTGCTCGTCACAAGCATATTTGATCCACGCACATCTCCTAACCCTAGTACTTCCCCATGCCCTATGACCCCATCAAAACTACCATGCCAACAGATTCTATAATCCACAAACCTATGTACATGTTGTAAGTTTGATGTTGACCTGTATAAATTTAATAAGTGCCCTGCTGACCTGTGATGTGTGGTCACACACAACTCAATCCGCCCACAGAGTTCATTACATACATCGTCTGGTCTTCTGCAAGCACTTTCAATGTCAATTTCTCTCGGATTAAGCGCAGCAGATTGTCTGCGACTGTTATTAATGAGCACGATGCCGAATTCATTAAGGAAGTACCTGTGAATTGAATTTACCCAAGCTTGGGCCGTATTAGGGGCTAGTGTCGTATTAGTAATCACGTCATAGCGTATCGTGATATTCTGTACCCAATATGCGGTTAATGCAACGGTGCCACTCGTAGTCCCAATCCAAATCATCGGATCATCAGGTCTGAAAAGGTTATTTTGGGCATTTCTCCACCCAATGAACGTATACCCGGGTCTTGTCATCGTCCCGTGACCAGGCACTCTTATAGAACCCGGTGTAGTCACGACAATAGATGCAGGTGGTGATCCGCCTGTGTTGCCATTGCCATTAAATGTTACTGTTACATTCGGTGAAGCCGCCGCCTGTGTTACTTCAACTGTCCGTGTCGTCGCTCCGGGGGCAGTTGCCGTAATCACGCCTGTTCTTGACACCGGTCCGGTATTAGTTGTGGCATTAATCCTAAATGAGCCATCACCTACTCGGTTTGCAGGCGTTACATTTGATATAGTTAACCATGTTACGTTGCTTGACACCGTCCATGTCCTATTGGACATTACATTTATAGTCTGATTGGCTGCTCCCGAACCAGGATTCCAAGACGTAGCCGATAGTACGAGTGTCGCTGCTGGTGCCGCTTGGGTCACCGTGACTGTCCGTGTTGTTGCTCCTGGGGCAGTGACCGTAATAGTTCCTACTCTTGAATCTGGTTCGGTATTGGCGACGGCATTAATCCTAAATGAACCATCGCCTACTCGGTTTGCAGGCGTTACATTTGATATAGTTAACCATGTTACGTTGCTTGACACCGTCCATGTCCTATTGGACGTTACGCTTATAGTCTGATTGGCTGCACCTGAACCGGGATTCCAGGTTGTAGGCGATAATGTTAGCGTAGCCGCAGGTGCCACCTGTGTCACAGTAACCTGTTGCATCGGCGCACCATTTGGCGCAGTAATTGTAACTGTAGCACTTCGGGTTGCAGTTGTCTGATTTGGGTCTGCAGTTAGGGTAAGGGTCGTACCTGTTGTGCCAGTTGTACGATTCAGTCTCAGCCATGTGTGTGAGCTGCTTGCACTCCAACTTGCCTGATTTGTCGTAACTGTAATATTACGTGTACTCCCGGCACTTGGTACATTCGTCCAGTTAGCTGACGGATTAATAGTTAGAGTTGGTGCCGGTGCTGCTGATGCTGCTTGGATCACATTAATCGTATGCGACAATGCCCCATTCGCCGTTCTTATTGTGACTGTCGCAGATCTAGTTGTTGTATTTGGATTAGCTGATGTCGTACGCAACGTAAAGTTTGCATTATTTGAGCCGCTAGTAATCGATGGTACAAGCCATGTTTGGTTACTGCTTATCGTCCAGGCAGTGTTAGATGTTATTGTCATGTTGGTCGAAGTTACTATACCGGATCCCGGACTCCATGCAGTATGTGATACTGCAAGTGTAGGTGCCGGGGCTGCCCCGGCAGCTTGATTAATCGTTATAGTTCGCTCTACAGTACCAGCTATAATCCTTACTGTCGCACTCCTAGCCGCCCCGGTGTTAGCATTTACATTAATCCTTGCTGTCCTCATATCCAACCAATTAACAGTCACCCAGTTTGGGTTGTTATTAACATGAGCTACCCAAGTGTGGTAGTTAGTTGAAATGCCTAGATTTAAAGAGCTTGCGCCTGAACCGGGATTCCAGGTACTTTGTCCGATAGATAGATTTGTCGCTACCCAGTGAGTATATAGTGTAAGCGGCCCGGTTATCGGATTGCCCCACGATACCGGCGCCCCGGGAGAATATATTAACCCGCTTGAATGTCTCCAGCCACCAAAAGAGGATCCGCTTCTTCGAAGTGTGCCTTGAAACGGAAGGTTTGTGCCTCCTGGAGTAGGCACTCTTTGAATTGCAGGCAACGTTCCGCCAGTGTGTCCTGTGCTTCTAAATGTTATGGTAACAAGCCCGGTGGCACGTGCTCCGTCAGTAATATAATAACCTTCATCAAGCGGTGGATTATATACCGTTGGCGGGGGTGGTTCGCTATACCAATCTTTCACCCAATTCCAATCCCAGTCATCATGAAACTGGTCAATCGTGTTTAATGAAGCTGCGCCAAATTCAACAAAGCTATCAAAACCAACTTCATCCACTATAGCAAAATCGGTATAACTATCTTCCTCATAGATTAGCGCAGCCTCTGCAAGTTGCGCATCTGCTGCTGGATTTGCCACGCTAATCATACCAAGCATGAGCACCAGAGTCAATAAAATGCAAATTCCCTTTGTTATTCTACTTTTTACCATCTTGTATTTCCCTTTCAATGTTGTATTTTATTTTGCGCTTGTGTAACGCATAACCCCCCTCGGTTCGGATATTCAGATAGTGCCATCGGCAATATGCTCTCGTCTCCCCTCTTTTTTATTTGCGCTCCCACAAACGCTATTAAAAAATGGCTAAATCCCGCAACAAATTGCGGAATTTAACCATTTTTTGCTTCTTATTTTATTTTTGGGCTCACCAAAATTGACAGAGTTAGTCCATAATGTAATGTAATGTAATTATTGTGTTGCTTCTTTGCATTTCTGTCAACCTTTTTTCGGTTAATTTTTTGTGTTTTTTGACCTTTTAGCGTCGCTTATTGTATATCGTCCGACCCCTAGGGTGAGGGGCTTCGAACCCAAAGTAAAATAATAGTATAAACCTTGTACGTCACATCAATGTCACCAATATCCGGTTTTCACTTTCGATTTTAGTGTGTTTGTGGGCTTTAGTTTTCTAACCCAAGCTATTAAGGAAAAAGAACTACTCAAATTTTATCAGAGGATATAATTAGACAACTATCGCACTACGAACGCATCCGACTCGACATAAAGCTGCGAGCCGGATGCTGTTTCTTCTCTTTAAGACATTTCGGAAAGTTGTCTATGTAAGTTATTCCCTATTAACTCATTTTACCGTACGCCACCGAACGTCCACCGCCGATTTTGACTAAATATCCCTCTTTGACAAGCGACGTTAAGGTGCGCTCTATTGTCACTTTGCTAATATCGGGGCAAGATTCCATAATTTCTTGCTTTGTGATTTTGCCAATTTTGTTGTCTATTACGACTTTTATGCGCTCAGGCTTGGACAATCCCCTATGCTGCAAGTGCGCTACACGTTCTTCAAATTCATGATATGCCTTTCTCAATGCTTTCAATAAATTCAGTACAGAGACTTTCCATTGCATTGGCAGTCAAATATGCAGGAACAGGTTTAAAGCGGATTTTTTCATCGCCTATCTCCATCATCCTTCATTATTCTCCATCATTATGCACCAAAATGACGGAGATTCCAAGCGAATGATGAAATTTTCTACATAAATCCTTGCGAAAACAGTTACTGTTTAAAGTGCATTTCCAGCCGTCAAAAATGAGGCGGGAGCTATACTCTCCCGCCTCGTATACACTTAATTCAATATGCTATCTAATTGTGGGTGCAAGCAAAAATACTTCTCCGTTGCTGTTGGCAACAGTTGTGACTCCATATCTTGTAGCTAACAGTCTGGCTCTGAATTCGATTTCAGTAGCGCCGTGTAGCTCTATTGTCTGTGTAGCAAAAACGTCAACCGGCATATGGCCTGTAAACAGCAC
>Ga0123355_10000232_pt1 | contig 71072 bp, 60 predicted proteins | sample TergutEmb28metaG_3_FD_89872 | JGI IMG/M metagenome (GOLD analysis project Ga0123355, IMG submission 89872) | Embiratermes neotenicus P1 segment gut microbial communities from Petit-Saut dam, French Guiana - Emb289 P1 | ecosystem: Host-associated > Arthropoda: Insects > Digestive system > Gut ...
CTACATCACCAATTTTATCTCTCCGCACTCCAATAGCCTCGGCAATCTCCACTTGGGTCACACCCAATTGCTTCCTTAGATTTAATATCTTATTGCCTACAGGTATATCTTCTCGCTGGATAATAGACATAAATCTACCCTCAATACATTTATGTGATTATTGTCAGAAACATGAAGAGCAACTTCGTTACCAATATATAGCATGTTTGTATATGTGTCAATGCTTTTCGACAACATTTAGCGCATTTGTCCTCTTCTACACGCTATGCATAATTAATACACAGAGCAATATAATCATCCATAAATTACAAGCCGCTCGGAATGCGGTTCCTAAAGAAGTAACCATAGGAACTACATGCCAAGCGGCTTGAGCTTGAAATTTATTTATCACTCATTTTGTGTTATTGATTTATCTCAGCATAAGATGTTTATATCCAGCCAGAAGGCATTTTTCTTTCTAGAAGTATGCCACTATTTTATACAAATATACTACGCCGCTTCTTCCTCCACAAGAGTGCTATCCCTCTCCTCCCCCTTACTCAACCATCGCCTAAACATCCTCTCCATAATATCCTGAGGTGATGCCTTGGCCACTTCTTCCGCCACTACCAGCATACTACGGCCTACTTCTTGCCCTTCGTGGGTATATATCACTTCCCCGGCCTTCTGACCTGCCGCTACCGGTGCATCCAGTGCTTCTTTTATCTGTACCTCGCTATCAATAACAATATGCTTACCCTTGGGCACCAGCACATTGGTTTGCTCATGGATTACTACCGGTACTTCCTCGACTTTCCCTTTGTATATCTTGATATCTCCCATATGGGTGCCACTTTCTTCTTTGGCTATCAGCGCAAAATTGGAATATCCATAATCCAATAGCTTCATTGCAGAGTCAAATCGAATAGCAGGGTCGGGGGCACCCAACACCACCGCGATTAGCTCCATTCCTTCTTTTTCGGCAGTAGCTGATATACAGTACAATGCCTCCGATGTGGAGCCGGTCTTTAACCCTGTTGTGCCGGGGTAATTACGGATTAGCCTATTGGTGTTGGTAAGGCCAAACTCCTCTTCACCTCGGGCGGTCTTGTGGGTGATTTTATCAAGCCGGATTGTGGCAAACTTGACTACCTCTGGGTATTTAATCATCAATTCCCTGGACATTAGCGCAATATCAAAGGCCGAGGTCAAATGCCCCGGTGCATCCAGGCCGCAGGAGTTTACAAAGTTGGTACTATCCATACCCAGGGCTTTGGCTTTATTGTTCATCATGGTTACAAAGGCCTCTTCGCTGCCGGCTATAAATTCTGCCATTGCTACGGCGGCGTCATTTGCGGATGCAATAACTATTGCCTTGGTTAAATCCCTAACACTTTGTTTTTCTTCCACTTCCAGGAAAATCTGTGACCCACCCATCGAGGCGGCATGTGTGCTTGTGGTTACTATATCATCCCACTTTATCCGTTCCTGATCTAAGGCCTCGTATATCAAAAGCATTGTCATGACCTTGGTGACGCTGGCTGGGGCAAGCTTTTCGTGGGCGTTGTTTTCGATTAGCACCTTGCCTGTTTCGGCTTCCATTAGCAGGCTGGCCTTAGCATCTATGGTGGGGCCTTGGGCATGTACTAATGCGCTAAAGCAAAAGCTTAGTAGGATTCCAAGCATCCCTATGCATAGTAGTCGTCTTAACATAAAAAAAGTCCTCCCTAAAATTCATTTGATTTTAGGGTGGACTTTTTTGTAATTATTATGCACTCTCAACGTCATTGCGAGGAGCGTAGCGACGAAGCAATCCAGAAAAGCAAAGGCACTGAATTGCTTCGCTACGCTCACAATGATATGGTTTTCGTTAAATCAAAAAACCACCCACACGGGTGATTTTTTATATTTGCAACTTAAAATCTCGTCGGTCTTCTGCTCTTGTTCTGCAAAAATTCTGGTATTACGAAGGAGTCTGTATCCATATCTCTGATTGATTTCAATGGCTCTTTGGTATCTTCTTCTGTTTCGGTTGCTGGATGGTCTGTTGGGGTAGCTGCTGTTTGTGTTTGGGCCGGTTCTGTGGCTGCTGCCTTAGCTTTCTTTGGCTCCCTGATGGCCTGCTCCAGGTCATCTAGGCCTGTGGCTATTACTGTCACCGTTACTTCGTCGTTGTAATTTTCATTAATTGTCGCGCCAAACATTACATTAGCGTCCTTATCCACAGCGTTGCGGATAATATTGGCGGATTGATTTATATCCCTTAGGGCGATGCTGGAGTCACCGGTAAAGCTTATGATTACAGACCTTGCACCGTTTATCGTGGTTTCAAGAAGTGGGCTGTTGATGGCTCTGTGAGCGGCTTCCTCTGTTTTGTTTTTGCCGGTAGCTCGTCCCACACCCATATGGGCTACGCCCTGTTCATGCATCACGGTTTTGACATCGGCAAAGTCAAGGTTTATCAGGCCTTCAATAAGAATCAGGTCTGTTATACCCTGGATACCCTGGCGAAGGACATCGTCAGCCATATTAAAGGACTCTATAAGGGATACATCGTCATCCACGATTTCCAATAAACGTTCGTTGGGAATCACAACCAGAGTGTCCACATTTTTCCTTAACTCCGCAATACCGGCAAGGGCATTGCGCATCCTGGGGGTGCCTTCAAAGGCAAAGGGCTTGGTCACAACCCCTACAGTAAGGATACCCATTTCCCGTGCGATTCCCGCAATTACTGGAGCGGCACCTGTACCAGTACCACCTCCCATGCCAGCGGTGATGAATAGCATTTCCGTATTGGCGATGGCATTGGCAACCATATCACGGGATTCCTCGGCGGCTCGGCGGCCGGTTTCAGGCTTGCCCCCTGCCCCGAGACCTCGGGTCAGTTTTTCGCCTAATTGGATACGAATAGGTGCCTTGGACTTACCCAGAGCACCATTGTCTGTGTTGGCATTAATAAAATCAATATTGGCGATTTGGTCTTCAATCATACGGTCAACTGCGTTGTTGCCGCCGCCGCCTACTCCTATGACCTTGATACGAGCTTTGATTTCGTGAGAAGTGTCAATGTCAATAATCAACCTAGTCCCCTCCTAAGTAAAAAACGGCACTTGCCGCCTATCCCGTCGATATGTACGGCTGGCGTCTTTTGTCCGCCTCGATGCATTTTTAAGGTGCGCTCTTAATAATAAACATATTCTTTATGGAACGCAAGTCCTTTAGGTAAGGGGCACGAAAAAAAACTCGTCACGCTCTACATTAATATCTCTTAAATCGACAAAACCCCTAATTTGCCCGGCTTCAGGCATTTCCGCTAGAATCCCGGCAATAATCCTGACCTTGTCTTCCGAGTCTTGGAGTCCTCCCACATTGAACTCCACATCTCCAAATAAAATTCTTGTGTTGACGGTATCAGATACATTGATATGGGTCACTCTACAAGCCAGACCGTGGCGGTATATCAGTTGTGAATATTGGGTTACTATATTAAAAGCAGTAGTATCCGGGACGTCTAACATTTCTCCCAGGGCAAAATGGGTAAAATTAAGGCCTTCTATTATAGGAAGGGTATGAGATATGGAGGAACGTATCTCCAAAACCCGGCCCTGGTCGTCTATAAATAAGAAGGTCCCAGGGGATTGCTGTATGTAAGCCGCAATACGCCGCTCCCATACTTGCACATAAAGTCTGTTTGGCAGGCCCCGAGTGAAGGCTACCTCGGCGATATAGAGGTTTTCCATCAAGCTACGGCGGGCAGCGGTTTGGTTGAAGAACAGCAAGTTAGTAGTACTGCCTACTCCAAGGCGCTCCCTAATTTCTGCGTCGCTGACGGTATTGCCTCCAGTGATGGTCAATTCATCTAAATAAAAAATAGGGGAAAATAAAATCAGCATCGTAACAAATGCTATGGCACAGATTATTATCGCCCATTTAAATTTACGGGATTGCATTTTGGCCCCCTATAATACGGTTGTACACTCTCTACGTCATTGCGAGGAGCGTTGCGACGAAGCAATCTAGTAAACCAAGACCTCTGGATTGCAATGCGTATCGGGGCAGGATTGTACCATAGACGAATACAAAAACAAAACGGCTCTTCCGCTTTTGTTTCCGACAGGCGCAATGAAATTGCGAATGCACTTTCCTAACATAGAACAAAATGCGCGAAGCGCACTTTTGTTTCCGATGTTCCGCCGAGAAATTGCGAAGCACTTTCCTAGACATATATAAAAGAGGCGGTTTACGCCGCCTCCATACAAGGTATATATGATGCGATTATACGCATTTTTTCGATAATAATATATGCCTTGCCGATAATAGTATATGCATCCTTGCGCCTGATACACAGGTAATTTTTGCTTTAACGGCCTCTTAGTTGCTGCCGGTTTTCGTAGATAATATCCATTATCCCTTCATAATACTCCATAACCCGGCGGTGCTGCTGCTCCATATTATCCATGGTTTGGCGGATTTGATTCTCGGCTTTTTCTAAGATTTCATCGGCATAATCCATTGCGTTTAGGCGTATTTCTCTTGCACTGCGCTTGGTTTCTTCCATATGGTCCGCGGCCTGCTCCGACGCCCTGCGAAAGATTTCGTGGCTGTTGGTCAGTGCTTTGGCTTCGGCTTTTGCGTCATCCAAAATATTGGCGGCTCTATGCTTAGCGTCTTCCAGGATTTTATCGTGATCTCCCAAAATCCGCTGAGCTATTCTCATATCATCAGGCAGGCTAAGGCGTATCTCATTGACTATGTCAACGAGCTTGTCCTTATCCACGGATATTTTCCCCGTAAGAGGAAATCCCTTGCTTTTTTCTAATAACTCTTCTATATCATCTAAATAATCCAGCAACGCGTCCATGGCGTCCCCCTCATCATTTGTACGTAATGGCGTTTTCCGCTCTATATATATTTTTCCCTTAGGGCAGTACACACAATCGGCGGCACTGCTTGGGTAATTTCTGTGTCACTCATCCCTGCCGGATAAACAAAGGCTGCTACTTCCTTCACAATACTGGAGGATATATGGGCAAGGTCGGGTTCTGCTGTAAAATACACGGTTTCCACAGGTATTGCAAGTTCCGTCGATAATTTTCGGTTCCAGATAGCATAGGGCATTTCTTTGGCTATGTCTTCCGAGCCTCTGAGACCTCGCACGATGGTTCCTATACCCTTTTGCTGTGCATAATCCACAAGGAGCCCGCTAAAGGATTCCACTTCTATATTTGTGTCTTGGCTAAATGCCTCACGAAGAAGAGCCATACGTTCATTTATATCAAAGAGCGGAGTTTTGTCTGGGTTATCCAGCACCGCCACAATTATCCGGCCAAAGACCTTGGCACTTCTGCGGGCTATATCTATATGCCCGTAGGTCACGGGGTCAAAGCTTCCTGGGTAAATTGCGCTCATATTATTTTCAGTTTCCTTACATAGAATAAAAGTCGTGTATTGCCGTATTCCCGTTCATCATATAATTCCAAGTGTCCTGGGGTAACCGGGGCATTATCCCCACCGCATTCTACTACCAGAATGCCCCCATCAGCCAGCAATATCCCTAAATCATCCAATACATGGTTTATAAGGCTGCTACCATACGGAGGGTCCATAAATATTATATCAAACCATCGGTCCTCCCGCTCTAACTGGGAAATTGCTCTTTGAGCACTCATATGAAGCACAGCGGCTCGGGGAGTCAGGTTGGTACGGGCCAGGTTAGCCTGTGTTATATCAATGGCTTCCTGAGAGCTGTCAACAAAGCAAGCCTCAGATGCACCACGGCTCAGAGCTTCGATTCCAATGGCACCGCTGCCGCAAAACATATCCAAAAATCGGGCACCGGGTATATTAGGTGATAATATGTTAAACAAGTTCTCCTTGATACGGTCAGCAGAGGGGCGGGTATTTTGCCCTTTTGGGGCTAAAAGTATCATGCGCCGCGCCGCGCCGGAAATCACACGCAAATACATCATCCTCGTAAATCAAGCTTAGTTATATATCTAGTTACTAGATTATAGTAAAAATGACAGCATTAGTAAACCTTCGTGAAAAAATTCACCGACAGTTCATTTTCTGCACAGAACAATCCAAGCCTCAACTGTATTACATGAATAGTACAGCAATGCAAATATTTACGCCTTGACAGTTAAACATTTTGTAAATGTTGACACCAAAGCCCTGTCGAATTTATAATAACCCGCGCAAGCAACAGCCCGAATGGCGGAACTGGTAGACGCCCGGGACTTAAAATCCCGTGAGGGCAACCTCGTGCCGGTTCGATTCCGGCTTCGGGCAGTAGGCATATGCTGTGGAAAGGCGGGTTTTCTGAGAAATCGGAAAGCCCGTTTTTCGTTCCATATATTATCGTTTTAAAGAAGGAGACACATATGAAAATAGGAATCGGCATCGATACCGGCGGCACGTATACCGACGCGGTTGTTTACAACTTTGAAACCCAAACCATCCTCGGGACAGCCAAGTCCTTGACCACAAAAAACGACCTATCCATCGGCATCTTAAATGCAATTGACGGGATTCCTCTGGATCTAGCCAAACAAGCGGAGCTTATATCCCTTTCTACAACTTTGGCTACCAATGCATGTGTCGAGGATAAAGGCGGGCGGGCAAAGCTTATCTTCTTTGGAGGCAATGCAAAAATAATCAATGAAATCGGGGAAAAATACGGTCTGCCCACCTCCGATGATATGTATATAAAAAATTGCGCTACAATGTTTTCAGGGGAAGTCGAAAACGAGCCTGATTGGAAGCTGTTCGCCAAGGAAATCGAAAAAGGCTTTGACCACATGGACGGCGTAGGCATTATTGAAATGAACGCCATGCGAAACGGTGCCGTCATAGAGAAAAAAGCCAAATCCATTTTCAAGGAAAAACATAATATCCCAGTGGTATGCAGTTATGAGTTATTCTCGGAGCTCAACTGCCTACAACGCGGGGCAAGCACTCTCCTCAACGCGGGACTTTTCCCGGTTATCAGGGAGTTCCTTGATGCAGTCAAGAGAGCACTCATCCTTCGAGGGATAAACGTACCCCTTGCCATTGTCCGCAGCGATGGAAGCTTGATGTCAGAGGAGTTTGCCGCTCTCCGCCCTGTGGAAACTCTCCTTTGCGGCCCCGCAGCTAGTGCAATCGGTGGTATGCGGCTGTCCGGCAACTCAAACAGCATCATCGTAGACATGGGTGGGACCACCACTGACATTGCCCTTGTAAAGGATGGTATTCCCGTATCCGTTGTTGACGGTGTTTCTATTGGAAAATGGAAGACATTTGTTGGGGGGCTGTATGTGAAAACCCTCGGCCTTGGGGGCGACAGCGCGATACACTATTCCGGGGAGAGGTTGTACTTGGAAGATTACCGGGTCACGCCCCTTTGTGTAGTCGCAAAAGAGCATCCTTGCGTCATAGATAATCTGAAAAACTTACAGCCCAGGAAGCACACGCGTTTTCTGTACGAGCATTACATTCTTATCAAGGATATCAGTGATAATCCCAGGTATACAGACTTCGAAAAAACCTTTTGCCATGCACTAAATGAAAAACCCCTTCTCGTAAGCGAGGCGGCAGCGGCAGTGGGGAAAGAAATCTACACCCTTGACGTAAAACGACTGATAAAAGACGGCGTCGTGCAAATCTGCGGACTTACCCCAACGGATATCATGCACATCAAGGGGGATTTTGACCGCTACCAAACGGAAGCATCCATGCTAGGTGCTGAGTTCGTTGCATTCAACCTTGACATCTCCATACAGGAGCTCTGTGACCTGGTCTACAACGAGGTAAAGCGAAAGCTACACCTGAACATCGTAATGGCAATGCTGGAGAATAAATATCCTGACTATATGAAAAGGGGAATAAGCAGCGATATCGAAGGGTTTATCAACGACAACTACAAGGCCGCCAAGCAAGGGGCCCGTGACCCTATGCTCTCATCCATGTTCCGCACAGAGTACTCCCTAGTTGGGATTGGCGCGCCGATTCATGTTTTCTTAGATGACATTGCAAAAACACTCGGTACATCTTCCGTTATCACAAAGCATCATGAGGTAGCCAATGCACTAGGAGCTGTTATGGGGAGTGTCAGTGCATCCTTTACCGTTGAAATCAAACCTAATAATAATGCCGAATCTACAACAGGATATACGGTTTTTGGAAATGACGGTGCAATAATCTTCGAAGAAATGAATGACGCAATGGAATATGCCACTTCTCAAGCAAAAGAGGGAGCAGAATCCGAAGCCGTAAGGCGAGGCGCGGCTGGCAATCTTACCGTTACATTAGAAACTAATAGTCATGATGCACCATCAAGGGATGGGTTCATATACTTGGGCACGGCGGTTACCGCCCATGCAGTAGGTTCAGCAGGGTTTTCCGGCTCCACACCGGCAGTGGCTCATTCTAAGGGAATCGAAAAAACCAAGCCAACAACAAAAGCTCCATCCACTAAGCAAACCCAATACAATACGGAGAAGCTTGTACAAGAAGCCCTGGACTTAGGTTTCTCCCAAGCTGGAGAGCTAAACATAAAATCCCTGGTATTTATGCCGGAAGTCAAGGCCATGTGCGCCGTTTGCCCCCAATACGGCAAAAACTGGCGATGCCCTCCTGGCTGCGGCAGCGTTGAAGAGGCAGCAGCGGAAACCGTAAAGTACTCCTATGGTCTAGTTGTCCAGACAATAGGGCATATGGAAGATGATTTTGACCACGAAACAATCGAAGGCACCAGCAAAAAGCATAATCAAAACTTTGCTTTGCTGGTAGAGTCCCTAAAAAAACAATATCCCGATGTCCTTCCCATGGGAGCGGGGACTTGTAGCATATGTAAATCTTGCTCATATCCAGACTCGCCCTGCCGGTTCCCGGATAAAGCAATATCCTCTATGGAAGCTTATGGCTTGCTTGTGAGCAGGGTCTGCACATTGTCCGGCATCCCATATAACAACGGAAAATCCACAATCACATTTACGAGCTGCTATCTGCTTATGTAAATAGTCATTATGCTCTCTTCACATCATATGACTTATATGGTATATATGTATGCAATCATAGACCATCAGGAGCAACCATATGACAAACAGCGGGGAACCACTCTATAAGCAGATATGCGACCAACTACGCAAAGATATCCAAACAGGTAAGTTCAAGGCGGGGCAGCGTCTGCCTACTGAAAAAGAGCTATGCCAAATGTACCATGTAAGCCGTATAACCAGCAAAAAAGCTCTGAATCTATTGGCGGAAGAGAATCTTATAACACGCATAAAAGGCAAAGGCTCTTTTGTTTACCATAATCAAAACGATGCTAATCCGCAACCCTTGAATGACCGAAAAATACCTGTGATTGGCGTTATTATGTCAGTATATGACAATTCCTATGGGCGAGAATTGTTGGCAGCAATAGAGGAAAATTGCAGAAAAAAAAATGTATTGTGCATGTTTTACCGCTCCCTAGGGGATCAACAAGTCGAAGGGAAGGCCCTGGACGATTTTATTAGCTATGGCGTTGATGGAATTATTATCATGCCGGTACATGGAGTGTATTACAACGCTAAGATACTTCAACTTGTCCTTAACGACTTTCCTATTGTAGTTGTTGATCGGGACTTAAAGGGTATACCAACTCACTTTGTTGGCACAGACCATTTATCTGCCACAGAGCAAGCAATGGACTATCTAATTCAAGCCGGACACCGACAAATAGGTATATGTGCTCCAAATTATAAGGACACCTCATCAGTAGAAGATCGTATAGAAGGCGCACAGCGCAGCCTGCAAAAAAACAATATCCATCTTGATACATCATTGATTTTCACAGAGAATCTTGACCTATCACCGGTTTATTCAAGTTCAGAGTCTTTTATTAAGGACCGCCAAATTATCATGAAATACCTAAAAAACAACAAGGGCATGACCGCCGCCTTTGCTATCAACTATTCAACCGCACTGCTTATTAAAAGCGCAATCGAAGAACTGGGACTCTCTGTGCCAGATGACTTCAATATTATATGCTTTGACAGTCCAACTATGGAAATCCCAGGCACCTACTTCTTTACTCATATGCGACAAATGGAAGATGAGTTGGGCAAAAGAGCATTTGAGCTATTGTGCAATCTAATGCAAGGAGAGCTTATTGGGAGAACCACCAAAATCGAAATAGAAGCGAAGCTAATAGTGGGAAGCAGTACAAAACCAGTCACACATACTAATAAATAGCAGGGTTTCACAGTGCGAAATAGTATAAAATGCACAGGAAACAATAGACATATTTATTTTTATATCAGCAACTATAAAATGATATGTTGACTGCACATGGTATAAGGTTTATTATGTAACAACACTGTAATATAACGAAGCAAAAGTACATCTGCCATAGGGGCAGATTGACTATGGTAAGACAAAAGGAAGATGGTGAGGGGTATGAGTCTGGGGCGTAAAAAGGATAAAACCGTAGCCGCGACCGCAGGCCGTAGGAGGAAAAGGCGTGAAGGATTTATCCTGTTTGCAATGGCCTTTCCACTTATAGCATTGTCATTTGCGTTTACTTATCTTCCACTCCATGGGTGGATTTATGCCTTCTATGATTTTAGGCCAGGGTTTACGTTGGCTCAATCTGAGTTTGTAGGCTTTCACTGGTTCACTGTTCTGTTCGATAACCCAATTCGGGTTCAGCAGATTTTGCAGGTGTTACGCAATACATTTGCTATGAGCGGTCTTGCCATTGCGTTTTCATGGTTCCCTGTTGCCTTTGCTTTGCTTTTATCCGAAATACGAAGCACCGGGATGAAAAAGGGTATTCAGGTTCTTACAACGCTGCCTCATTATATTAGCTGGGTTTTGGTATTTGCCATGGCCTTTGCAATGCTCTCTACTGATGGAATGGTCAATAATCTACTTATGTCCCTTGGGTTAATTGATACCCCCATTCAGTTCCTTCGAGCATCCGGTCCTAGAGTCTGGGGCATTATGACCGCCTGGGGCGTTTGGAAGAGCTTTGGTTTTGGCGCAATAATTTATCTCGCCGCAATATCAGGCCTTGACCAAGAGCTGTTTGAGGCGGCGCGGGTGGATGGTGCCGGCAGGTTCCGTCTTATTTGGCATATTTCTATCCCAGGTATTCTTCCAACCTATATGGTCCTACTTCTTTTGGCAATAGCCAATTTCTTAAACAATGGCTTCGAGCAGTTTTTCTTATTCGAAAACGCTTTTAATGTCCGGCACATAGAAGTTCTGGATTTGTATGTTTATAACCTGAGCTTCCGCGGGCGATCATTTTCTCTTGCAACAGCGATAAGCATGATGCGGAGCGTTATAAGTGTAATAATGCTATTTTCTATTAATTGGCTGTCCAAGCTACTGCGCGGCGGCGAATCAATTATATAGGGGGCGCGAATATGGATAATAAAGGAATTAAGCACCCCATGACTGTGGGCAACGCAGTATTCAACATTTTTAACTATACATTTCTAATTATTCTCACTCTGCTCTGCATCTATCCATTTTATTATGTATTCATCAATTCCATAAGTGCCAATGAGTTAAGTGCCAGGGGCGACATTATCTTTGTTCCCAGACAAGTGCATATCACCAACTATTTACAAGTTATAAGGCTGCCGGGGCTTCCCAGAGCCGCTTTTATCTCTGTGTCGCGTACTGTACTAGGTACTGCGTTTTCGGTACTGGCTTGCGGCTTTTTGGGTTACTTATTTACGAAGCCCATGTGGGGCAGAAAGTTTTGGTATAGGCTCTTGGTAGCATCCATGTATGTGAACGCAGGGCTTATCCCATACTTTATAACATTATTCAGAATGGGTTTTATGAATAGCTTCTGGGTTTATGTCATCCCACTCATTGTTCAACCTTTCTGTGTGTTGTTAGTCAAGACTTATGTGGAATCAACACCAATCTCTTTGCAAGAATCGGCAGAAATGGACGGAGCAGGACCGTTACGGATTTTCTTTTATATTATCTTGCCACTGTCAAAGCCCATACTTGCCACGGTTGCTATCTTGGTTGCCGTGGGACAATGGAACGCATTTATGGATACTCTTCTTTTTGTAACTAATCAATCTTTATGGACGATGCAGTTTATCCTCCAACAGTATCTCAATGACGCACACAGGCTTGCCCAGCAGATTTTAGCTATGGATGGTCAGATTGATTTCGCATTGATACAGCGTATGCAAGCTCAGACTCCAATGTCTGTAAGGATGACAGTAACAATGATTGTTACATTCCCTATACTTCTTGTCTACCCATTTTTCCAACGTTATTTTACTAAAGGTATCATGATTGGTGCCGTAAAAGGTTAAGGAGAAACTCCGCACATGCGGGTTTACAATAAGCTATAGCGAATTAGTTCGAAATCAGTCCCGCCTGTCGCCGAAAACGCGCTAAAGCGTTCGCGATTTTCGGCTCGGTCAGGACTGTTTCTGATTTAACTCGCTATAAGTAAAAAGGAGGCTAACATGAAACGTATGTTGACAAAGTCTTTGGTACTGGCTCTGGTGCTGGCACTCTTAGCAGTGATAGCAATTGGTTGCGGAAGAAACGGCGATGAAGATGACACAACCCCAGATCCAACAGTAGCACCGGCAGAGGTTGATCCACCGGATGTAGACCTACCGGAACCATACGTCCCAGTAGTAGAAGACGACTGGGTAAGACCCGAAAACCACATTACAGTGGATATATTTGGTCGTGCCGGTATCGGACATATCGGCCTGCTTGAAGGCTGGTTTGGGCAGATAATTTACGATAGGTTTAACATGACCATCAATCAGATTTCCGACCCGGGTGGCGAGAACCAATTGTTATGGGATACCCGTATGATGGCAAGAGATCTTGGAGACCTCGTAATCTTCAGTCCATCAGACATTGACGATTTAACGGAACTAGGCTTGATTTTAGACATCACCGATATGGTTGAAACAATGATGCCATTCTACACAGCTCAATTCCCAGCCGGTGTTGCTCGTACTCGTACCTTGGGTGATGGCAGAATCTTTGGTGTAGCCACCGCGGTTTCTACACAAACTCCTGGCTCACCTTATACAGACGGGCATCATATTTCCCGCTCCCCCTTTATGCGTCAAGATTTGTATTTCGCCATTGGCGCGCCTCCAATCAATACATTGGAAGACCTGCCAGGTGTACTTGCACAAATGCGTGACCATGCTCCTTACACTGCAAACGGGAACCCTGTATATGGCTTCCAAATGTGGGGAACATGGTGTGGCGGCGATGTATATCTTGCCAATGTCCTCTGGTTTAACAGAATGTATGGTCTGTATCAGTTTGGCCATACCGGTAACATTGACCGTATCAATCAGACATTTGAGCATATTTTTGACGAAGACGGTTATTACAAGCGCGCGCTCAGGATGCTCTTCGAAGCTAATCAGCTAGGTCTTATTGACCCTGATTCTCCAATTCAAGGCGACGATGTAATCTGGACTAAAGCTGAAGAGGGTCAGCTTCTCTTCTCATGGTATTCATGGTTTGGCATGGGCTTTAATAGCCCAGAAAATGTAGAAAATGCAATGGGAATGGCATTTATCCCCATTATGGATCAAACAATCTACGCGCCCTCAATCCATCAAGACGGTCGTGGTCGTGATTTGATTGGTATTGGCTATAACACGGAAGATCCAGAGCGTCTTATAGCTTTCTTGGACTGGTTGGCCTCACCAGATGTTTTCCAAACTATACATGCAGGTCCGGAAGGCTTGACATGGGAAATTGTAGACGGCGAGCCTATGGTTACAACATTTGGTGTTGAAGCCGGCGTTCATATACAAGCCCATATTGAAGATGTTATTGTACCCGCAGAGTGGGGCGGAGGTGTCTATCATCTAGGCGGTTGGAGCAATGCTAGCATAATCCTCAGGCACCGCGGTAGGGAAATTAATCCGAACACCGGATTTACCTATGACCCTCGTCACTGGCCATCTGCTTATGCCGTTGCTGCTTCTCCACTGGATACAGCATGGCAAGAACACTTTGGTTATGCTGGTCAGTATGACTTCCTCAGGGCAAATAACATGATAGTTTCATCCGCGCCACATGGATTAGACTTCATTCATCGTCCTGATATACGAGATACCCCACTTGGTCTTATTCATACCTCCGCAATTGCTGTAACACGTCCTCTCACATGGCGAATGATTTTTGCCGAAGACGAAGCAGAGTTTGACGCACTTTGGGCAGAGATGATTGAGACAATCATGGGCTTAGGTTGGCAAGACTTGGTTGACCATGACATGGCTCTTGCAGAGGAATATTTTGCACTGGTTAATGCCTATCATGCAGCTAATTAATATCTTATAATTATTGTAAAGCAGCAAAGCAAATTAGGTATGTGCGGGGTGTTTGGATGTTGATGTTAATAATAAATCGACGCCAAACACCCCTTGTGTTATGTTGTGTCATTAGGAGAATCTATTATGCTAAAACTCATCGACATTACGGATTTATATCATCCACATCAGGATGTGGGGGATAATTTCGACCTTATCATGCCATATGCATTACCGGATATTGATCTTTTGCTTGTGATACTCGACTGTACCGAAAAATTCCGAGAACCTTATGCGGATCATTCCGAATGGCCTGATTCTTTTGGTCCACGAGAACCCGGCATCATACCAGTAACACAGCTTAACTATATATTTAACCGCAATGTACCTTTCGGAATTAGTCCACTGAATCCCATGGTTTCACCTGATGATAAAATGTCCGACATTCCCGGCTATCAGAATCAAGGCGTTGATATGCTTCTTAAGACATTGGATGAAAGCGACGAGCCGGTGGATATTGCTGTATATGGGTCGCTCCGCTGTCTTGCTGTTGCATACAACCGTAACCCACAGCTGCTTCTTGAAAAAGTAAGAATGGTTCACATCAGTGCCAGCTCCTCCACTCCTGACTACTTGGAATGGAATGTTCTTTTGGACCCAAACGCCTTTGTCTGTGTTTTGCGCTCGGAGTTACCCCTCACCTTGTATCCATGTAAAACAGGCAGTGGGGCGTTTGCGCCATCGGAGTTTTGCACGTATTGGTCGCTTAATGACTTAGGTTTTATTAGGAAAATGGACATGCGTTTACAACAGTATCTCTGTTACGCTTTTAACAAATCGCTCCGACATGATTTTTTACGAGTAATGGACGAGGAGCCGGATATTAAGGAGCTAGACAAATTTAGCGGACGGCAACATAATGTGTGGGAAACGGCAATTTGGATTGAAATGACAAATAGGATGCTCATCGAAGGGGCAGATGGATGCTTTCGAATCGTGCCCAAGGATGAGGTCACACAAACCGACAAAATATTCAAAACCGATATTTTGCCATGTAAGCTTAAGGTGTATGATACAGGGATTTATGAATTTGCGCTTTGTTCAGAAGAAAAAACAAACAAATTCATTTATAGAATTAGTGACCCAATTGGGCAAGAAAAAGCACTAAATGAGGCACTGGGGGCACTGTATACATCATTCAAACCTTAGTATCACATGTGTATACCTGCGAAATATAATAAATCATATACTTGGAGGAAAAGACAATGAGCATTGGTTTAAATGTGGAGAAAATCACAAAAGAAGAGATTAACACATCAACGAACGAGGCATTAAACAACCTACGTGAAATAATTCCTGTCTTCAAGGACAAATTCATCCCCGGATGCAGCAACAATAATTTCTACTCCCCCTCAGAAAACACCTGCTGGACAAACGGCTTTCATACAGGTATGTACTGGCTGGCGTGGGAACTTACAGGGGATGCTACCTTCAAGAATGCAGCAAATGTCCATGTAGACAGTTTCCTACATCGCATTGAAAATGAAATCGAAGTTGACAACCATGACATGGGATTTTTGTATTCACTATCCTGTGTAGCGGCCTGGCAATTGGTAGGCAATGAAACCGGTAAGCGCGCTGCAATCCTGGCAGCAGACAAACTAATCAGCCGCTTCCATGAAAAAGGCGGGTTTATACAAGCTTGGGGCGAGTTGGGCGCACCAGACAATTACAGACTTATAATAGACTGCCTTTTAAACATGCCCCTTCTGTATTGGGCTACAGAAGTCACAGGGGATGAAAAATACGCGAAGATAGCTAAAATCCATACTGCAACATCAGTTGCAAATCTAGTGCGAGATGATTTTTCTACTTACCATACATTCTACTTTGACCCAGAAACAGGCGAACCTACAAAGGGAGTCACCGCCCAGGGATACAAGGACTCATCTCCATGGGCAAGAGGACAGGCTTGGGGGATTTATGGGCTTGCGCTGTCGTATCACTACACAAGAGACCCCAAATGCATAGATTTATTCTACAAAATCACAGACTTCTTTATTGAGCGTTCGCCCAGCGACGGTATAGCATACTGGGACTTGATGTTTAAGGATGGGGATGGCGAGCCAAAGGACTCTTCTGCGTCGGCAATCGCTGGATGCGGAATGCTAGAAATGGCAAAATACCTTCCAAAAGAAGAGGCTGAAAAATACACAAATATAGCAAAGCAAATTGCGGGGGCACTTGCCAGAAATTATACCCCCAATCCAAAGGAGTCCAATGGGCTACTTCTTCACGGCGTTGGCGTAAAATCCTCCCCATACAATCCCTGGGGCGACTCAGGGGTTGATGAGTGCAATGTATGGGGGGATTATTATTGGTTGGAGCTCCTTGTACGCCTGTCCCATGATTGGGATATGTATTGGTAATGGGCGGGTTTTGATGATTGGGGCAAAACCAGAAAAGTAACACATGATATGTCTCCACTGAAGCAACAATCATAAGCTTCACTGGCGTAATGCTTGTGATGTTTGTGGTAGGCAAAGGGGCAAAAGAAAAGTTTGAATGGTGTGAAAAGGGGAACATGTAATGAAAAAATCCATCAAAACCGTATATGTAATCCATCATTCCCATATGGACGTAGGTTTTACTGACTTACAGGAGCGCATTATCGACGTTCAGGTTGACAATATCCGAAATGTACTTAGCATTATGGAAGACACAAAATACCATGACTTCCGCTGGACATGCGAGACTTATTTTTGCATAGAGCATTTTTTGGCAGAAGCAAGCCAGGAAGAACAGGATAAATTCTTCGCCTATGCCAAAGAAGGCCGAATCGGCATTTCCGCCAGCTATCTAAATTTCTGTGACCTGGTCGATAATAATATTTTATCTGAGCGCACATCTCAAATGGCAGAACTATTCAAAACCAAAGGTATAAATATAAAAACCGCCATGACTGCCGATGTCAACGGCGTATCCATGGGACAGCGCGATGCGCTAATGGACGCCGGGGTAGAGTTCTTATACACAAATATCAACACCCACCACGGCATGTATCCCATGTATCAAAACCAAAAAGCCTACTGGTGGCAAAGGGCTAATGGCAAAATGCTCCTTGTGTGGAACGGTGAGCATTATCACCTAGGAAATGAGCTTGGCATAAGGCCCTATATTTATAACGAAGAAAAATCGGAAACAAACATAGAAATACTCCACAAAAACCTGAGTAAATATATAACCGAATGCGAAGAAGCGGACTTGCAAAACGACTTTATAGTACTCGGCGTCTCAGGGGAACTAAGCGATAACGCACCGCCGAACAAGGTCGTACTGGATACTATCAAGGCATACAACTCGTTATATGGCGAGAAAACCAAGCTGGTAATGGTGACATTACAGGAACTGTATCAGGAATTATCACAGCATTTATCACTGGATGAGTTACCTGTGGCAACCGGAGATTATACTGATTGGTGGGCAAACGGCGTAGGCTCCACCCCACTGGCCGTAAAGCATTACCGTGGAGCCCAGCGCATGTACCATTTATCCGCACGTGCAGTCCCTCAGGCGCATATAGACTACCCCGAGCTAAAGCGTACCGCCGAGGACAATCTTCTGCTATACGCTGAGCATACATGGGGGCATTGCGCAAGCATAGGAAACCCATACGAAACCTTCGTTTCCGACTTAGATATCCGCAAAACAAGTTACGCCTCCAAAGCCCATGAAGCGTCGGCTCTACTCCTTAACCGCGCAATCCGGCATATCGGCGGAGATTTAAAACAGTTTAATATAGAAGGACAGATAAAGGCTATTTATCCCGGTGGGCATAGAGCCGAAATACCTGTTGAGTTTCATGTCGAATCGCCGTTTCTTTACGATGTACGCATAACAGATGAAACCGGCACCATGGAGCTAAAAGCCCAGACCTCTCCGCACCCAAGAGGTAGTCTCATCTGCTTTGTTGATAGCTTCAACCCAGGGGAGACCAAGCAGTACCGCTATAAATGCATACGAAAAGAACCCGCAAAGACCAACTCCCGCTACGCTTATGTAGGAACAGAAAAGGTCAAAGACATTATAAACGACTACGAACCCGACCATTGCCACCTACCTCACAAACTGGAGAATGTTTGGTTCCGCATAGAGTATGAAGTGGGTAAAGGATTCACCTCTTTATATGATAAGGAAAATAATCGTGAGCTAATAGTCCCGGGAATGGAAAGCTTTTTCACCCCTATCTATGAAAAAACCAAAATTGGAGCAGTACCATGGGAAGAGCGGTCCAAGCTGGGCAGAAATATCCGAGGCATTCACGCAACGAGGATGCAGGGGATTTTATTTAATGTAGAAGTTGTTGAAAAAGGATGCCTATATACCCAGATAAAATTCAGCTTCAAGCTGGACGGAGCGAAAGACTGCTTCCTACACGTAAAAATGTATAACGACCTTCCCCGTATAGAGTTAAAGCTAGGGATTGCGAAGCATCTGTCCGATGACATAGAAAGTGTATACCTCCCCCTTTCTATAAATCGACGCAATGAAATCGTATACCTAAAAAAAGGCTCGCAGCCTTTCCGTCCAGGCGTTGACCAAATCCCCGGCACCTGTATGGAGTACTGGATGACGGATACAGGGATTGTGTATTTTGACGAGGCCAATCAAAAAGCGCTGCTGATACACACACCGGATACGCCACTAATCTACATGGGAGAGCTAAAGCATCACCCAATAAAATTATGCGACGGCAAGCTGGAAAACAACTTCCGCCCAGTCTATTCCTGGGTTATGAATAATACCTGGGAAACCAATTTCCGGATGGACCTGTCAGGCTTCGGGGAATATTCCTATGCGTTGCAATTGATAGACGCAAAAACCCCGGTAGAATGTTTCAAGAAGTTAGAGGATTCACATTTCGGTGCACTATCTTGCATATTGAGATGAGATCACAATATAGGGGCTAACGAACGGGCACACGAATATGGAGCCTACCCTTAAGGCTTTGCAAATTGCAATTGTGGTTTTTTGGGATCTTTAGCAAAGCGCAGATAAAAAATAATGACAGATGATATTTTTGCTAACTCAATCAAAATACCCATGATATTCCAACGGAAGTCACCATATAGAATATTCAACGGAGTTTGCGTTAGCATTACAATAAGAGCATAAAACGTAACTGTTATTCGCACATAGTGAACACCCGGTAGATATTGGCCTATTACAAAGCTTAAGGCCGCAACCATTCCAAGTGCATGCAACCATCTGACCTGTTCTGGCGCATTTATAACAGAAAGCGTCCCGGCAACAAGAGCCACACCTATCATTACAAGGAGAAAATTAAGCCCCAGCTCTTTGCTTTGAGGCGTATTTTTCGAGAAGATTCTCCAAAATACTAAATTACGTATAGTGCTGTACGACGCCGCAACCATCAGCGAGAGCTGTGTGTCCATCCCTGTGGCCATTCCTATAGAGAAAAACATTGTCAGCCAAAAAAAGCTGCCAATACCAGTGGTGCGGAAATATTTCGATTTATCTTTGATTTGATATGATGCGAATTCAAAAATAATTGTTATAACACCTAAAATTTGTGCCACTATAAACCATGTATTCATATTCTCTAATCTCCTATCCGCCCATTATGGGCAATTTCATCGCCTCACCAATGACTCATATTTTTTACAATACGCAACCGCCAAAGCTCCAGGCCCAGCATGTGTACCTATCGTTGCGTCAATCTCGGCTATGGGATTGGTTATTTTTGTGCCTAGTGCCCCTTCTATGCTTGCTTTAAATGCTATGGCATCATCATTGCGAAGTATATGACCAATACAAAGGCTCACATTATGCAAATCATCCTTTAGGGCATCTACGATACCATCTTCCATTAGCTGCAATACCTTCTTCTTGCCTTGTACGCTTTCCAACTGCTCAACCGCCCCATCAACGATATGCAAAACCGGACGCAATCCCAAAAGATTTCCTACAAATGCAGTTGTAGGACCGACCCTGCCACCGCGCCTTAAGTACTCTAAGCTATCAAGGGTAAAATATATCCTTGTTGTCTTAATAATTTCTTTTGCTATGTCGGCAGCTTTGGTTATCATAATGCCATTGTCGCGCATCTTTATTATCTCTCGCAGAATCAAGCCCTGTCCTACGGCGCAATTCAATGAGTCAATCACTAATATTGTTCTGTTTGGATATTCTTCTTTCATCATGTTGGCAGCAAGAGTCGCGCTGTTGTATGTGCCGCTTAGCTTCGAAGATATAGTAAGAGAGATTATGTTTTTGCCAGCTTTCAGATATGGTTCATATGCATTGATATAATCCTGGGGAGTCGGCTGAGAAGTTTTTGGGAATAGGTTTTTTTCTGTTGAAAGCCGTATGAAAAACTCCTCATTTGTGATATCCACACCTTCCTTTAAATGTGTTTCTCCGTCAAATGTCACATAAAATGGAACAATCTCTACATTGTGACGTAGTGCTTCTTCTTTGGTAAAATCGCAGCCGCCGTCTGAAATGATTTGAAACATATTTTCCCTCCTTGGGTTTGTGTATTTTTGTTTCTTTCATGAAAGACAGCGTAGAATTGAGTCCGTTGCAGTAGTGTAATTTTTTGCAAAAAAAGGATTGAGCTAATAAACCACTCAATCCTTAATTTTAGCGAATTAAATGAAAAACAGTCCAGACCAAGCCGAAAATAGCGGACGCCTCAACGCTTTTTCGGCGACAGGCTGGACTGATTTCGAATTAATTCGCTATATAACGAATTATTCGTCACGAAGCTATAAATTTATCTCTATAAACCAATTGGCCTTATTGCCATACCACCTATGACCGCCTTCTTCCACTACATGCACAAGCTTCTCCTCTGCACTAAAAAGCTTGTACGCATCACGAGCAATTTCAACCTGGGAAAAGACATTGGCAAGGCCGCTTTCTCCATTAAGAGGGTCATCAATACCTGTTTCTACTAAAAATGGACGGGGAGCTATCAGGGCGGCAATATCACCCATATCTACTGCATTCCAAAGGCCGGGAATGTAGTTACAGGAGCAATTTGGCAGCTTTAGCAGTGCTTCTTTTATACCGTAAAAATATCCGCTGGTTATACCACATTTGACTCTGTCATCCAAGGCAGTAAGCCATAGGGTTTGTGCTCCGCCTCCTGATAGGCCTGCACAGGCTATCCGGCTTGCATCCCATTCACGGGTTTCGATATAGTCAATCAGGCGCATCAAATCCCATGTCCACATGCCCGTTAGGGAACGGCCCAGGCATATCGCAATATTATTCAAATATTCGCAGGTACAGCAAATGAAGAAATCCTCCCGCTCTCCCTGCCTGGGGGACTCACGCCGCTCCCCAAAGGCCCGGGCGTCCGGACAGAAAACTACATATCCTTCCTCTGCAAATTTTAGCCCATAATCCGCGTTATATTCCTCTATTTGGCGATTAACTACCTCATAGTCCCTTCGCCCGGATGTCCCTAGCTTACCGCAGATTACATGGCCGTGAGGGGCAATAATGCATGGCGTTTCCGCGTTTGCGCTATGGGGGATAAGTATATAAAAAGGCATCCACACATCCTGCTCCGTTTGGATTAGCCATTTTTCCCGGGTTATGCCTTCGAGTTGTGCGGTGCTGAGTAGCTGGGGCTCAAGGTCGCAGGTTTTCATTTGGGATATGCCGGTTATTTCTCTTAGCTTGGCTCGTACAGTGGCTTTCCATAAGCTGTAAGCCTCTATGCTCCCAGCTTGGCAGGGTAGCTGCCGCGCTTCCGCATCAAATATATTGCTTAGATGGGTTTGAGATGTGTAATAATAGGGGGTGGGTTTAATTTTCATATGCCTGTCCATACCTTTCTATAATCTCTTCCGCTGATGCAGTCCCAGTGGTTCCGATTTTCTGTATCGTTACCTCGCTACATAGCCCTGCGATGCTTGCCGCTTCCAAGCGGGTTGCACCTGCCGCTGTTGCCAGCGCAAATCCTGACAAAAACGAATCTCCCGCGCCTACTATATCAATTTCACCTGTGACTGCCCTTGCTGGTATATGAGTGATTTCCCCATTTGCGGCATACAAGGAGCCCTCCGCGCCTATGGTCATGATAACCTCACGAAATGCCGCCAGTTGAAGCGCAGCTTCTCTGAAATCATCAACCCCTGCGGCCTTTGTGCCTTCTACTTCGTTGGGCTTAATTATGCAACCGATGTACATACCGATTCTTTCGCGGCTGTCAGCTATTACCGTCAAGCCATCTCCTGCGAGTTTTAAAATGCACTCACGTACCCTATCGGTAATCGTACCACAGGGTAGCTGGTCGGATACACACAACACATCAATTTTCGTTGCAATATCTCCAAGAGAGTCAATGAGCCGGTCTTCGATTTCCTTTTCCAGCGGTTTATGACTAAGAAAATCCAGACGGGGATCCTCATATACAACATGTGAATATCCACCTCGTAACGGCTTGCAAAATGTGCTGGTAAACCTGCCGGGTGCCGTGATTAAATGATTTACTCCACAAAGCAGCTTAGACAACTCAGCCCCTCGCCAATCATCTCCTATTACGCCCACGGCATATACCTTTGAGGGCTTTAGTGACGCCATATTGGCAACGACATTCCCGCCCCCTCCGGGGGACATGCGCTCTTCCACAATTGGCAGCATGTAGTGAGGCGTTTCCCTGGAAAGCTCCGACAACCGCATATCCGCTTGCCAGTAGATATCAAGGCAAATATCGCCGACTACCGCAGCGTGGACGTTTTGGATATTGGTTAGGATTTCCTTCAGCCGTTCGGTCTGCATAATTGCCTCCACAAATTCGGTATGCTTAGTTTATGATCCACTGTAAAATGAAAGCCCTTGCCTCCCCGGCTCACCGGACGGTTTACGATATTTTTCCGCGGGCGGTAATAATATAGCGGGTCATCCTGGCCTATTTTGGATTGATAATCCCCTAAATCAATTAGGTCAAAATTAGCGGTAGTTATATCAAATGTGGGATAACCTAGGTTTCGCGCTATGGAAAGTGCCTTCAAGAAAACCTCCGGGCCGATGACTCCGGAACCAAAATTTAAGAACACACCGCCGTCAAGCTGTGACACGCTTTCACATAATTTATGAAAATCCATACCACTTGTTTTGCCGATTGCCCCAAAGTCTGCCTTTGGGTGCTGATGAATAATGTCCGTACCCAAGGCAATATGATATGTAGCCGGGATGTTCAGCTTATTAGCCTGAAACAGTACGCAATCATCTATATATGGAAAGCGAGCCGGATGTTTTATCATATACCGCGCCAATGCTTCTCCGTACCCATAATTCGCACCTTCAACAATAGCTTCATTCATCCATGTACATGTTTCATCCCACATGCCAAAGGAGCCGTCTTCTATTGCGGAGGGGACATCTTCTGAGGTGCCTCCCAGCCAGCATAGCTCAAAGTCGTGGATACTGCCGGCTCCGTTGCTAGCGAGATGTGTAATAAATCCCTCTTCCATAAGGGCAATAAGATAGCGGGATAGGCCGTTTTTTATTACATGGGCACCAAATGAAAAAATCACAGGCCTGCCAGCGGCACGGGCCTTTTTTATACGGGAAATAAGTTCGTAAAATCCGGAAGGATTCCATTCCTTTATATCATCGCCGGGTACCGCCATATTTTCACGTGTTACTAAGTTAACGCGGCTACGCGCGCTGTTCATCTTAATTTTTGATAAATCCATGATTTTCACCCCAGTAAAAACCTGATAACACCCTCAATGTCTTGGAAATCCCCCATAATTATATCCGCGCCTGCTGCTTTAAGACGTTCTTCCTTAACTAGATTGATACCCATCCTCGCCTTTTCATCACTGGCAAGCCCCAGAGTACGTGCTCCGTATTCTTGGCCTATCATAATTTCTACTTTACCATCCCCTACAACCGCTACACTTTTGGGGGGAATGCCGGATTCCAATAGGGAACGTATTACCCCTTCCTTTGGGCAATTTTTTTTGCCCAATGGCGCACCGGATATTTCCGAAAAATATTTTGAAAGCCCCAGTACCGCTACCTCTGCCTTTACATCCGGGTCATCGGTACCGCTTGCCACCATCAGATTAATGCCTCGTTCATGTAGCACTTGCAGCAGTTCTTTACTGCCTGCGATTAGATAGTCCTCCGGCTGTGCCTCGCCGTCTACAATTGACTGCCTGCGTTTTGACACCGTTTCCATCAGCCGCCTATTGTACTCGGCCTTGTATTCCCATGGGTCTTTTCCATGGCCGTGTCTCGTTTTTACCTCCGAAGAAAGCCATTCCATTTGCAGGATTGTCTGTATCCCTGTGGATTCGTCGATATACTGCCGGACAACTTCCTCGCTTCCTTTTCCAAGGAGTTCAATCATCAAGGGCTCCATCACCTTTTCCCAGCCGCTACGCAAGGTGGAAATGGTACCGTCAAAGTCAAATAAAACTGTATTTATCAAACAAAACACTCCCATGGGTCAAATGATTGAGGCAATTGGCTTATAGCCTTAAGCCAGCCTTTGTACTGTGCCAAATCGAAGGAAGGGAACCCGTTAATATAATGACTGCCATATTTATTGCCCGCGGATTCCCATTCAATTAAATAGAGCTTCTTCACTCCGGGAAGGGAATCAATGGGCTGCAGGAACAGGTTTTCGTTTTCATTCACTGTCGCGACGCCTTCCAATACGACTTGATTCGCTTCAAAATCGATAAGTTTATAGCAGACTTCTTTTCGCTCCCGGCTATCATTACATATGCAAACCTTATGCTGCCAGCCTTCGGATTCCCCCATGATGATATGCAAAGGCTGCTGAGCACGCTTTACATAGTAATGAGCCAGCTTTTTGCGGTTGTAGTAATCAATTGTTGAATCGGAAAGCTGGGGCCAGCCATCGGCCAAGTTCCACCATAGCATCCCTGTTTTACGCCACTTTTGAATACGGGTATTTTCTATTAAAAATTTTAGTGCTTCCCCCTGGGAAATCTGGGAAGCCGTTATAAAGTCCTCTATTTTCTCCGGCACAGCTCCAAACAGCACCTTCACCTGCTTAAACATCAGTACATTGCGGTCATAATCCCGTTTGATTCCCGTGACATGTTCCGAATTATGCATCCGCCATGATTCGCTGTCTTCACTAAAGGGCCATAGCTCATCCTCGGAGATGAATTTCTTAAGGCTGGAGAGGGCGGGACAGCCGTGATAGCTGATTTCGCTGACAAAATGTGCCTTACACAACCGGTGAAAATCCCCTTTGTAATAATCGCGGGGACCATAATTATGCTGCTCAGGCATTTCACTGTCATTAGGGAAATCCCCTTCTATTAGGGGGGAACTGGGCAGATAATCCCTGTATGGGTCATGCATTGCCACAGCTCTGGGAAATATCTCACGGGTTATTCTGTTGTATCTTCCGTGGGGATACACATGCCCCAAGGACGCGGCCATTACATCAATTTCATTATCTCCCGCCCATAGCACCAATGAAGGATGATTGCGCAGACGAATAATAACTGATGCCGCCTCCTTTTCCATGATTCTTGCCATTTCATCGTATTGGCTGTATATCCCGCAAGCCAGGGAAAAATCATTCCATATCATAATGCCGTGATAGTTACATAAATCATAGAATTCGTCGCATTCGTATACATTGCCACCCCACATACGAATCATGTTTGTGTTTTGGTCCCGTAGAAGCTCAAATGCGATTGGCAGCCGCTCCTTATCCCGGCTATGCAGGCAATCCAAGTGTACCCAGTTGGTCCCTCGGGCCATGATAGGCAAGCCGTTGATGATAAAGCGGAAGTTGCCGTAGTTTTCGCCGCCATAAGAGCGTTCCAGCTTTACATCCCGGATACCGATATTTTCGACCCGTGTATCCACAACTTCGCCGTCCTTCATCAGAGAAAAAGTCACCGTATACAAATTTGGCTCGCCATAACCGACAGGCCACCATAGTTCGGGATTTTCGATATTGACTGAAAATTTATTTGAAACAAAAATCGTGGGCACAGTTTTTTCGAATCGGCTGTCGCCGCAAATCCCTTCTACCCGGACAGAAAACCCCTCCAACATAGGGTCGTCAGTTTCGAAGCGATAAAAGACATTAAGGGATGAGGAATACGCACCTACTTTAGGGGTGGAATAATACACTTCTTTGATATATGTTTTTTCTCGAGTAAAAACGGCTACATCACGCCACATGCCAGCTGAAATCATGCGCACCCCAATATCCCAGCCAAAGCTGTGAGCCGCTTTTCTAACCGCAGCATGTTCATCGGAAAGGGATTCCCATGTGCGCACACCCACAGGAAAGTCCATCTGACGCGCCCTGTTGACGGTAGATGCAATATGAACACTAATTTTATTGGCTTCACCTAGTTTTACGAAAGAAGTAATGTCAAACTCATGAGGAATCAACATATTATCTGTTGTGCCGACTTGCCGGCCATTGATAAAAATAGCACCAAAGGTATCAATCCCATCGAAACGGATAAGGATATCCTTTCCCTTGAATGATACAGGGATTTCAAACTCCCGCTCAAACCACCATGAGTTAAACTCAAACTTGCGGTATGTCAAGGCGTTCAAACCAAAGTACGGCTCCACTGCGAGCCCTGCCGCCATCAAATCAATTTCCACATTGCCTGGTACTAAGGCGTTTATAGGTGAGAGGCTTAAATCATGCATTTCCTCTGGTGTTTGTGGCAGTCTTTCGCCTACCTCGGGGTAATAGTACAAAGACCAGTTTCCGTTTAGTGATATGCTATTTTTCATTTGTAACCCCCTGCATTTTGTCACCTTATTATACAATCTCACAAACCAAACTATCAAGTATAGCGAATTGATTCGAAATCAGTCCAGCCTGTCGCCGAAAACGTGTAGAATCGTTCACGATTTTCGGCTCGGTCTGGACTGTTTCTCATTTAATTCGCTATATATTTCACCTGAGGGTGACAAAAACCGTCACTCTCAGGTGAAATCGCTATAATTTGTTGCATGTATAATTTGCATAAAAAACCCGTATGTCACCATATGGATTTTTTGTGCAAATTTCCTTTACCCCTTCACATTGTCCGAATGTAACTATGTATTGACATGTTTAATATGGAGTGATAAGGTAATGTTAATAATTATACTATAATTGAGCGAGTGATATATTTTGGATCAGTATATAACATTAACAGATGTTGATGCCTTGGACAGAGACGTCCCCATACCTCTGTATTATCAGATTAAACGATTTGTACTAGCACAAATAAAAAATGGGAGCTGGCCAGTAGGCCATCAAATCCCTACTGAGCAGCAGTTTTGCGAAAAGTTTGATATCAGCCGCCCTACTGTAAGGCAGGCGATAAGTGAGCTAATATCTGAAGGCCACTTATCAAAGAAAAACCGTAAAGTAACCGTTTCAAAGCCCAAAATGGACGGTTCGTTTTTTAGCAAGCTGCAAAGCTTTAACGCGGAAATGCAAGCTAAGGACCTCACCCCATCTACCCGGGTGCTGACCATAGAAGTGCGAACCAACGCGGAGGTATCCGAAAAGCTTGCATTGGAAAAGGATGCCCAATGCATCTATCTTGAACGTGTGCGCTATGCAGATGATGATCCTATTGTTTGGGTGGAAACTTATATACCCCACAAGTCCATGCCGGATTTAAAGTCGGTAGACTTCCGACATGCATCTCTTTACGAAACAATAGAAAAGCGGTATCAAATACGTATAGAACGTGTTGACCGTATAGTCGAGGCAATTTTAGCCGGTTCCCGAGAGTCGGAACTTTTGGGTGTAGACAAAGGTGACCCAATTTGCTTTGTAAAAACCACCGCATATGACCAATACAATGAGCCAGTAGAGTTTTCTGTTGCCCGTTACCGGGGAGATAGAAGTCAATTTGCGGTTAGTATAAGTAGGTAAAACCATGAATTGCCGCTTTCCGCTATAGCCAGGGGCGGCAATATTACGGAATCGCATATGAAAAAAATAATGACAGTAACAGGACCTATAAGTCCGATGAATGTTTGTTTATACAAGCGTTGGTGCTATAGCAAAAGCTAATGCATCATTATTGTTTGACCCTGCCTTAAAACTTGAAAACATGAAGCCAGAGCAAGAACGGCTACTGCAAGCCACACGCAACTACGCAAAAAACGCAGTTACGACCACGGCTTATAAAGTTAAAACCGTACTGACCGAAAGTGCGACACAATTCCCAAACGAGGTTATTCTTGAGAGTAGTGTCGCACCTATGCTATACTGAACAGAAGAATTGTTTTAAGTTGTTGTACTTCATAGGATTTTGGCGGTAATGTTTTTTTATCAACGGAGGTACTGCATTAATGCAAACAGTAAGCAAGAAAAATAGGATAACGAAAATTTTGAAGATTGCTGCTATTGCTGCTGTAGCATTGGTAATTCTTTTGGTAGCCGCCTTTTTGATAGTATGGAACATGAGCGGCAGACCAAGTTTGAACTCGGCAAATGTTGCACATAACCGTACAATGGATTTTACCAACATTGAGATGAACCCGCCAAGTTTTGCAACAGACGCATTATACCTTGTGCGTTTGATAGAACAAACACATCCGACATTCATTATAGACGGTTGGCTATCTGATGATTACGAAATTATCCGTGCCCAATTTTTAGAATATACCCAGAATGAAAATCTTACGAGATTAGATTTTGCTTTTGCTGTTGCAAGGTTTATAACTGTATTTGGTGATGGACATATGTCTGGTCAAGGCGTTTTAATCGAGCAAAATGAGTCTGGCATGTGGCAACCGGCTATATTTGGCAACTTGCTTGATGTACCATGGGGAATAGTAAACAGTAACTTGCATTTAAGAAACGAAAGTGGAGAACTCACAAACACAATAGTAACAGAAATTGGCGGTATGCCTGTTTCGCATATATTTGAAATAATTGACCAATATTTTCATGCTGAAAACGATGCAGAGCGTTATCATAATCACGCTGTTTTCACTAGATTTGGCGACATCATAGTAAGAGCAGGCGGTCAGATTGTGGATGATGCAGTTATGCTCACCTTATACAGTTACGGCGTAAGTAGTGAAGAACTATATAGAATTGAGCCGCCGCAACCATCAGGCGGATTGGACTTTATTGTTAATTATGAAATGATGGATGACATTTTCTTTATAGACTTACGCACATTCTTTGATGGTTCGCACATTACGGAGTTAGTACAAGCAATTGAAGATGCTGTAGCTGCTGGCACACAAAATTTTATTATAGATTTACGGGGGAATGGTGGGGGAGCATCTGTAGTAGGCGAGAGGATATTGGAGGCTATGGGTATTACAGTTCCACGTTATGGCTCTGCGCGTCGTATTAGCAGACGCATGATTTCTTATTCTGGTATGTTCCCGCTACACATATTAAGATGGCTGGGTATTGATTATCTTCAAATTGAGCCTTATATTCCGACAAACAATAACACCAACAATGTTTTTGTATCAATACTTACCAACAGTGGCACATATAGTTCCGCAACTATGATGGGAGTATGGGTACAAGATGGCGGTTTTGGCAATGTCGTTGGTAGTGCAAGCAGAAATGCGCCAACATCATTTGGCGATATACTAAGTTTTACACTTCCTTACTCTGGATATATAGGTAGAGTTTCGCATGTTCTTTGGAATCGACCCGACACAAATGCCGACCAACACACTCTCATGCCGGATATTTTGGTTGACCCTAGTGATGCGTTAGAGGCTGCATTAGAATTTTTAAGAAATATGCAAATAGACTAAGTTGTTGTAACGATACGAATACTCTACACATCCGTTCGCTACGGCTCAAAAATAGTCAAGGGACGAGTAATATTTTGGGCAAAGAACGCCCAAAATCTCAACGCTTAAACCCTTGACTATTTTTGTTCTATGGGTGCAATGGCTACGCCGAAAACGGGGAGCAGGGAAAACCACCGGGCATTCTAAGACTGCGGCAGCTACAAAGAGACTACTGCCCCAAATGCGAGGCATGTACATGGATGCCACCGCTTTTGAGGACATGGTAAAAGCCGACGACCCTTTGGTCTATGACCCGATGGATGCCGAGGTTCCTAGCCGCAATTACACAGAACGCCAACTCTTCCACCGTTGCCGATTACGCCTTTGGGCTAATAGTATCACCTTTATGGCAGTAGAAGAAATGCTTCAAACCTGTGATTTTATAAGCCTTCACATGCTGCTGACAGAAGAAACCCGTTATATTATCAATTCTAACCGGCTACAGATTCAAAATTAATGGAGCTAGATAACGTAATCGTAGTCTCCCACTGTGCAGCATCGACCATGGGTGCGGTAGATGCAATGAGCAATATGGCAGTTGACAATATAATAAATATATTCAAAGAGAAGGGGTTAATTTAATGGACAAAAAACTCGAATTACTTCGCAAACTAGGCGAGGAAAAAATAGTAGCGGTCATAAGGGCCGAATCTGAAGAGCAAGGCTTTAAAATAGTAGATGCCGTAAAAAAAGGCGGCATTAAGTTCCTAGAAGTAACTCTTACTGTCCCAGGTGCCATTGATATTATCAAGGAACTGGCTACGCGTTACAAGAGGGAAGAAGTTTATATCGGTGCCGGGACCGTACTCGATCCGGAAACAGCCAGGGCTGCAATTCTGGCAGGGGCAGGATATATTGTCTCCCCGAGCTTTAATCCAGATGTAATGATAATGTGCAACCGTTATCGTGTCCCAATAATGCCTGGTGCGCAAACTATTAAGGAAATTGTAGCCTGCTTGGAGATGGGCGCGGATGTAATCAAAATATTCCCTGGAGACGCTTATTCTCCCAACATTATCAAAAGCTTCAAGGGGCCCCTACCCCAAGGCCAATTTATGCCTACCGGTGGCGTTTCCTTGAGCAATGTAAGAAACTGGCTAGCGGCAGGCGCATATGCCGTAGGGACAGGAAGCAATCTGACAGCAGGTGCCAAAACCGGGGATTTTGACGCGGTGACGGAAGAGGCAAGGAAATTCGTAGCGGAAGTGGCGAAGTATAAATAATACTGTCGCCACTATAAAGGGCATTGGCCTCCCACTTCACGCACCGGCAGAATGCTGCGTAATCGACGGTGACTGCCACCATGTAGAAGGCCCCTATTGTGCAAAGCCCCTGACCACCACCGGTGCAGGTGACAACTTTAACGCCGGATTCTGGGCAGGCACTGGGTCTTGACCCTGTCAGCTCCCTGACATTGGGAGTATGTTCATCTGGGTTTTATGTACGCAATGCAAAGAGTGCCACATATGCAAATGTGATGGGTTTCGCCAAGGGCTGGGCGAAGGATGGAAGCGTTTAAATAACATGCAAATATAGGGGGCTGTCTCATGACGAGGCGGTCCCTTTCTTTATGTCCTCAATTACTTTGTCAAAAACGTGCTCCCGATCTCCGGATGTATCATAAACAGTAAAACCGTACTTTATACAATTATCAAACACTTCCTGACTGTGGGCAACAAGATCTTCACAAAACATCATTAACCCCTCATCATCCCAACCATATGTCCACTCATCTTCTGTATCGTATTTTCTAAGGTCGTTGAAAAATTCCTTTGCCGTTTTTTTATGCTGCACCAACCCTATAAGAATGAAATTGTCTTTTAACCCACCAATCTCATATTTTCCAAATATCGACGATATTTTATCAAAATCAAAATGCCCTATTTCCATCACAAATTTATTTCCTTTTACAACATGCTTACCCAAGTTTAAATCCTCTTCAAAATCGCGATAACATATAGACATACCAAGAAAATGGCCAACAAATGGTGCAATATTGGCTGTAGTTTTTCTATAATCCCATGCAATTCTAACATCCAGTTGCGGATATGCCCTATCAAGAGTAGTCATAAGGTAATCCATATGGAAGACAAAGTAGTTTAGCTCTTCATTAATTTTTTTCGCCAATGTTGTTTTACCACCCCTGCCCGGGCCTACAATGATTATGTTTTTATCCATAAGCAATCTCCTTATATGAGCTTATTGGACCTCTTCCGAAATAGGGAAAAATATCCCGCACATTAAAAGTTTTTCTGTTTGAAGGCCATAATAGTTTTTCTACACATTTTCATATGGCGATTATAGCATGTAATTGTAAAAATACTTCTTCTATATAGATTGGACACTTTTTTCGTGATATAATTACGTAAATTTCTTTCTAATGTTAAGCTCGGAAGGAGGGCATCCAATGTCATATGAAAAAAAAGTAATACTAAAACTAATGGCAAAAGCCGTCGCACGAGCAGAGGACGTTGAAGAAGCCTACGAAATAATAGTAGAGGCTGCAAACACAGAGGGACTAGAGCTACCCAGCTACCAAGACGAACTAAGCAAAATTGCAAAGAAGAAAACAAAAAATAATCACTAATGCAAAAGCCGCACCCAATGCGTAGGATGCGGCTTTTTGTATAATTAGGCTCCTCATCCACGAAAATTATCTTAATGCTGATTTCAAATTAAAACCTGTCTAAGCGAGCGGTGGATTGAAACGCGGAGCAAGCGGATTTTATATCTGACTTGCAAATAACCATGACATCAGGAGCAAATGTATCCTTATCTGAAAGGATTACCTTTGCCTCAGAAGCAACACGGCAGAATTTACCCTTCAAATATTGCTTAAAAATATTGTGTATGTTGCCAGATACAAACACGTGGTTCATTGATGGTTTAGCTATTGCTACTGGTTGCCCACTCAATATTTCGTAAAATACCTTATTTTCATGCTTTAATGCAGTACCCACTGCAATTCTCCTTTCTCACTAAAAAAAATTACTTAAGCCATCAAGATTCACCTCGGCCTGCTCGCCGGTTTCCATATTTTTTATTTTTGCCAAGTTATTGGCAAGCTCGTCACAGCCTAGTATTGTTGTATGTCGCGCTTGGATTTTATTGGCGTATTTCATTTGAGCTTTAACGCTGCGGCCTATTATATCGCTTTCGGCTTGTATGCCCGCTTGACGTAGTTGATACGCTAGCTGATGGGCTTTTCTTGCACCTTCGGAATCGGCGTGACCTATAAATATTGTTGGGCCGGTGGTGGCCGGGATATTTTCATTTTCTTTTAATTGTAAAACAAGTCGCTCGATTCCCATACCAAAGCCTACCCCACCAGTGGGTTGGCCCCCTACCTGGGCAATAAGGCCATCATAGCGCCCTCCTCCTAATACCGTAAAGCCTGGGGCTATAAACTCGAATACAGTGCGTGTGTAGTAATCCAGGCCGCGGACTACTTTGGGGTCTACTATGAAGGGGATGTTCATGCTGGTGAGTAGGAGCTGCAATTCTTCGATGTGGATGCGGCATTCATCGTCCAGGGCGTCCAGTACCAGTGGAGCATCTGTTAGCAGGGCTTGACAGGAGTCGATTTTGCAATCGAGTATGCGCAGGGGATTCTTGATAAAACGGTCACGGCATGTATGACAGAATTTTTCCAATCTATCTGTCAGGTAGTCTTTCAGGCGTTGGTGATAGACTGGCCTGCATTCTGTGCAGCCTATGCTATTTATATGAAGATTTACATTTTCTACTCCGAGGCGGTTGATTAAGGTATGGCCCAGGGAAATTACCTCAGCTTCCGTGGCGGGTGTATATGCACCAAAGACCTCTACCCCAAATTGATGATGTTGGCGATATCGTCCATGTTGTGGCTTTTCGTAGCGGAAATTAGGGCCGATATAAAATAGCTTAATGGGTTGGGGCTGGCTATACATCCCCCGCTCTACATAGGCCCGGGCTACGCCGGCGGTTTGCTCTGGGCGTAGGGATAGGCTACGGCCCCCCTTGTCCTCAAAGGTGTACATTTCCTTTTGGACAATGTCTGTTGTGTCCCCTACTCCGCGAAGGAATAGCTCTGTATGCTCAACGGATGGGGTGCGGATTTCTGTATAGCCGTAAGCATCAGTTATTTTACGGATTTCGTCTTCGATATGCCGCCATAAGCGCATGTCTTCGCCATATACATCATGGGTTCCTTTTGGGGCTTGAATCATTGGGGGTTCCTTCTTTCGATATAGATTTCCGGGTCCTTTGGGTTGAATGCCCGGGTTATTTTTGCGCCTACTACATATTTGCTTACGGCTCCTGCACCTATGCCATGGATGGTTTGCAGTTCTGCCATCATGCCTACATTATATTGGCACTCTTGGCCAGGGAGGCTGTAGCCAGTGTTTTCGAATAAGGCAGCCATATTTTTTTGGCGATATAGGTAATATGGGACGAGGCCTTGAGCCACACAGCTCTCGTGGGCGATTTTGAGTTGGGCCGCGATGATTGCTTTATCGTGATAATGAGCCTGTTCCATCCTTTCCTCGTTGAGCTTGGAGGCGCGTTTTATCGCTAGTGTGTGGATGGTGATATTCTCCGGTGACAGGGCGGACAGGAATTCCATGGTGTTTACCATATCCTTTTCATTTTCACCGGGGAGGCCTGCGATTATATCTGTGTTGATACAGGTGAAGCCTTGTCGCCGGGCGAGTTTAAAGACTCTGATGAAGTCTGTGGAAGTGTGGTTACGCCCTATTGCTTTTAAGGTTTTATTATTAAGAGTTTGGGGATTAATTGAAATGCGGTTGACGCCGTATTTTTTCATTAAACGAAGATTAGAGCGGGTGATGGTGTCTGGACGGCCTGCTTCTACCGTGAATTCACCATTGATGGGTGGTAATGCTTCCAATAGCTGCTCAAGTAGGTGGTCAGCTAGGGCAGTTGGAGTACCGCCGCCTATATATATTGATGAGATATTTTCTTGAGGTAACTCGCGGCATTCTGATATCAAGGCATTTACATAGCGGGTTTGCAGTTCTATACTCCAGGGTTTGTGGGCTGTGTTGAAGGAACAGTAGACGCAGCGAGAAGGACAGAATGGAATGCTTACGTATAGGCCATTACCATGTATGCGTTCCGCTACCTGGTTTTCAGCATGAGCGACATCTACGGCTAACTGCGCCCTGTCTTCTTGGACGTGGAATGTGTTTTGCAAAATTTCCTTGGCCTGGGTATGGGTATAGTCTGCTGCCATCCATTCCCGTACCATTTTTGTAGGGCGAACGCCTGTGAGTGCCCCCCATGGGGTGAATGCACCGATTGATTCCTTCAACTCGTGGAAAAGATTGAGCATTACCAGACGTTTTTTTGTTAGATAAAAGGGTTGATCCATTAAGGATTTCTCATCAATATTACTGACGATTGTATAATCCGCCGCTTCATCCCCATAACAAAACCGCGCATGAGGGAAGAAAAGTTGCGCGATTGTTTGTATTTCGTCAATGTATTTATGGTTGGCAATGATTTTTATTTTCATGCTGTCGCTCTCGTTATATCGTAAATACTTTTTTCCCTTAAAAGCCGCTGCGAAAGCTGCTCCAGCCTCTCACCGTCGGCAATTTCTATCCCTATATTGAAAATAGCCTCAGCTTGCTGGGTACGGACATTCATTGACGTTACTTTTATTCTTTCTTCTGAGAGAATCCGGGCTATATCCGCAAGAAGTCCGTCTCTGTCGTCGCAGTGGAGGCAGATATCTGTATGGTAAGTATTGCCGGATTTTTCAGCCACATGCCAATGGGTTTCCATTAGGCGTCTTTTATCCAAATCAGTCAAGTGGAGCATATTTATACAGTCAGTTCTGTGGACACTCATACCACGGCCCCTAGTCACGAACCCAATGATTTCGTCCCCTGGGACAGGGCTGCAACACCTAGCAAAGCGTACATCTGTGTCGCCTACACCTTTGATTACTATACCGCTTTGGGTTTTGCGGTCGGGGAGCTCCGCGCTTTCCGATAGCAGCTCCTCTATCAGCTCCTCATCTGTGGGGGGAGGCAGTGTCTTTTCATATTCACGGTACAGGCGGTTTACGATTTGCTTTTCCTTTAGGCCCCCTACCCCTACCATTACATATAACTGGTCTGTATCTTTGCAATTATAGCGCTGCAATATTGCCGCAAAAGGCTCATCCAGAGCCATCAGTTCGTCAAAGGTTACATCCATTTCAGTGGCGGCTTGCTCTAGTAGCTCTCGGCCTCTTTGGATGTTTTCTTCCCGGTCTTGCCGTTTGAACCATTGATTAATTTTTGTTCTGGCTTGGGCGGTTTTTACGATTTTAATCCAATCTCGCCCTGGTCCTTTGGAGTTTTGGCTGGTGAGGATTTCGACTCTGTCGCCGGTGGCCAGGGTGTAGTCATTGGTTACAATGCGGCCATTGACCTTGGCCCCTACCATACGATTACCTACAGCAGAGTGGATCTGATACGCGAAATCTATGGGAGTTGCACCATCAATTAGAGTGTGAACGTCTCCTTGGGGGGTGAAGCAATATACATGGCCTCTGAAACCATCCATGTCCATCTTGAGAGCATCTAAAAACTCGTCGTTGTCAGAAACTTCACGCTGCCAGGACATAAGCTCTTGCAGCCATTTATCCTTGGCACCTTTGTCCCGCTCCTTGTATTTCCAGTGAGCGGCAACGCCAAATTCCGCGACCTGGTGCATATCATGGGTGCGGATTTGCACCTCCACAGGCTCCCCATTATGAGGACCTACAACTGTGGTGTGAATGGACTGGTAGCGGTTCATTTTGGGCATGGAGATATAATCCTTGATGCGCCCAGGCACCGGGATAAACATGGTATGAATCCAACCTAGTGCGGCGTAACAGTCTGTCACTTCATTAACAAGTACTCGTACCGCAAAAAGGTCATATATTTGATCCAGGGTCTTGTCCTGGGATTTCATTTTCCTATGGATGCTATAAAAATGCTTGGCTCGGCCTTCTACCGTGGCTTCTATGCCTTCTTCTTTAAGCCGCGTTCGTATGACGTCCAAGACTTCGTCCACAATGGTCTGACGCTCGCTTTGTTTCATTTGAATTTTTTGAGAAAGGTCGTTGTACTTGGCTCTGTCCTGGTATTTGAAGGCTAGGTCTTCCAGCTCGTAACGGAGTTTTGCGATACCTAAGCGATGAGCCAGAGGGGCATACAGGTCCAAAGTTTCTTGGGCAATGGAGCGTTGTTTATCTTCCCCATGGCCACTGATAGTGCGCATATTATGCAGTCTGTCGGCGATTTTTATTATCAAGACACGAATATCTTGAGACATATGAAAAAAAAGCTTGCGATAATTTTCCGCTTGCTCATCGGCTTTGGCGGCCAGCTTTTCCTTTGCGCCTTTGGGAAGTTTTACGTCATCGCCATCTTGCTCACCGGAAGATTCCTGAGCCTGGGCTTTAGCCAGATATTTAACTTTTGCGATTTTGGTAACGCCGTCGACTAACTGCCCGATTTCTGTACCAAAGGCATTTGTGATTTCCTCCAAAGTTGTAGGGGTGTCTTCCACAACATCATGAAGCAAGCCAACAGCAATGGACTCCATATCAGACCGCATTTCCGCAAGTATCAGAGCCACTGTCAGGGGATGCATCACATAGGGTTCCCCGGTTTTGCGATATTGGCCTTCGTGAGCATTCATTGCAAAATTAAACGCTTTGTCTACTAGATTAAGTGGTGTAGCCGGACGGTAGGATTTAATTTCCGCTATGAGGTTCTTGTATGTGTTTTCGATTAGCCTTTTATGCGTTTTATCCATGCCCAGCACCTCCAATCTAGTAAATTTTCTTCTGTGAATGCTTCTGCACAGAAAAAATTTACGGTTTTTACCATAGGCAAAAAAGTTTCAAATTTAAATTTAACTTCCCACAGGTTTCTGACCATTATAGTATTTACAATGGAATTTGCAAGATTTTAGGCACCACTGTCATCGCCTTGGTTTCTTGCATCATACAATACTGTGCGATGACTATAATATTTATGAGGTAAGTCAATATTGAAGTGCTCGCATAAGAGCTTCGTTACCAAGAAATTAAAGCTGAATTCACCGTCGTCTGTATTTGCTATGATTTTTTCCGCAAGCTGCGAGCCTTTGCGAACCCTAAAAGCATATCGGTGATAATGATTGGAGTTATACTTATTAGCTCTGGTTGCTTCTTTATTCATATTAATCCACATTCCTTTCGCTTCGCTTAGGCACAAATAGGCATGAAAGTTTATCGAGTGGAGGCGGCTTCGCCGCCCCTACGCACACCTTCTTTCACACTAACCTCCCCAAAAAACATATGGCATCATATGGGTTTCTTTGTATGATAGCACAAAAATACGTATGGCACCATACGGGGTTTTTTGTGCAAAATGGTTTTTCATTACGGTGTGCCTTGACATTCTTTTCATGCAGCAATATACTCCTTTTACCATAGACAGCAGGTGCTTCCAGCGTAAATCCTGCCGAGGTTGCTTATTATGATATATTTCAGCGGATTCGGATTTGAGAATCCTTGTGTGTATGCCTACATAAGCCCCGACTATGGACAAAGTCAGGGGCTATTTTTATGCTCTGACGGCGGTAATCTTTTTGCCTGCGGCAAAAACCGCAAAATCATTTCTGCGTAGAAGCATCGCAGAAATAATTTTACTGATATAGGAGGTGAAATATGACAAATCTCGAGAAGAACCGTACAGCTAAACATGTTGTTGTGGACGAAATCAAGGAGAAGCTTTCCCGCTCTAAGTCCTTGGTACTGGTCAACGCTCGCGGACTTACAGTAGAGCAGGACACTTTGCTACGTAAATCCCTGCGTAAAGCCGGTGGTATCGACTACAAAGTTTATAAGAACTCCATGGTCAACCTGGCAGTTAAGGACACCGAGTTCGAAGGCATCCAGGAATATCTGGCTGGGCCTACAACTATTGCGTTTTCTTACGAAGACGCCACAGCAGCGGCGGCAGCAATCAACAAGCATCTCAAGGCCATGCCCGTGCTAGAGTTCAAAGCCTCGGCAATGGACGGCAATGTATACGACGCCGCAAAAACCAAGCTAATCGCAGAAATCCCATCCAAGGATGTACTGCTTTCCAGACTGCTTGGGTCCCTTAAGTCGCCGATGGCAAGCTTTGCACGCGTTATCAACGCGATTGCAGAGGAAAAAGGTAGTGGTAGCGCGCCAGCAGAGGCTCCAGTGGCGGAAGTGGCAGCAGAGGTAGCCGCTCCTGCGGAGGAAGCTCCCGCAGTAGAAGCCCCTGTAGTTGAAGCAACAGAAGAACCAACCCCTGAAGCTCCCGCCGAGGAGTAATCTATTATTCATTTCCGTATAGGAGGAAAAAAACAAAATGGCAAAACTTACAATAGCAGAACTCCTCGAAGCCATCGAAGGGCTTACAGTTTTGGAGTTAAACGAGCTGGTAACAGCAGCCGAAGAAAAATTCGGTGTTAGCGCAGCAGCCGGCGTAATGGTAGCAGGCCCCGCGGCAGGCGCAGCAGAAGCCGCTGAAGAAAAAACCGAATTTGACGTTGAGCTTACAGATGTCGGCGGCGAAAAAATCAAGGTTATCAAAGTTGTACGCGAAATCACCGGCCTTGGCCTCAAAGAAGCCAAAGAACTGGTTGACAACGCCCCCAAAGTTCTCAAAGAAGCAGCACCAAAAGCCGAAGCCGACAGCATCGTTGCAAAACTTGCTGAAATCGGTGCGAAGGCTACCCTTAAATAAGCGATTTAATGATTTCCGTAGGGGCGGCAATCTGCTGCCCGGTATTTGGATTATCCCAATCCGCAGGCACCAGGATGCCGCCCCTACAATGTATAAGGAAATTTTTTGCCTTCAGCAAAATTCGCAAATTTTTCTGCGTAGAAGCGTTTGCAGAAGAAAATTTGCTAGTTGTCCAAAAGAGTTATTTTGAGAGGAGTAAGACATGGCCCATAAATATGTATATATGTTCAAGGAAGGCGACGCCTCAATGCGCAACCTTCTTGGCGGCAAAGGTGCTAACCTTGCCGAAATGATTAAGCTAGGCCTCCCGGTTCCCAATGGTTTTATCGTAACCACGGAAGCCTGCACCGAGTACAATTCCACAGGTAAAAAACTCTCCACAGATATGAAAAAACAAATCGACCAATGCGTTGCAGAGTTGGAATCCACCAGCGGCAAAAAATTTGGCGACAGTAAAAATCCACTGCTTGTAAGCGTACGCTCTGGCGCACGTGCTTCAATGCCCGGGATGATGAGTACCGTTCTCAATCTGGGTATCAACGATGCTTCCGCAGATGCTCTTGCAAAAGCCGCAGACGGACGCTTTGCCTACGACTCATATCGCCGTTTTATCATGATGTTTGGCGATGTAGTAACCGGCGTTAGCAAAGACAAATTCGAACATGCCCTTCACGAGTACCAAGAAAAGAAAGGCTACAAAAGCGACAGCGACATGACCGAAGCTGACTGGAAAGCCATCGTAGAGTTATTCAAAACCCTTTACAGAGAAGACCAAGGCTGCGATTTCCCAACCGACGCAAAAGAACAACTCTACGCCGCAATCGTAGCTGTATTCGAGTCATGGGATAACGAGCGCGCATTTGTATACCGCCGTATGAACGACATCCCATACGATTGGGGTACAGCCGTTAATGTACAGGAAATGGTATACGGTAACATGGGCCCAACCTCTGGTTCCGGCGTTGTGTTCACTCGCGACGGCTCCACCGGGGAAGACAAAATGGATGGGGAATACCTTATGGATGCCCAAGGCGAAGACGTAGTAGCCGGCGTTCGTACCCCTCAAAACTTTAATGAGCTTGAAAAAGAAATGCCCGACGTATATAACGAATTTATAATGCACAGCAAACGCCTCGAAAAACACTACAAATTCATGCAAGACATGGAGTTCACCATTGAACAAGGCAAACTATTTATCCTTCAAACCCGTAACGGAAAATGTACGGCTCGCGCCGCAATCAAAATCGCCGTTGACATGCATAATGAAGGCATTCTCACAAAAGAAGAGGCACTTCTTTCTGTTGACCCCAAGGCATTGGATCAGCTTCTCCACCCTATGTTTGACCCGGATGCAGAAAAAGCCGCCAAAGTACTGGGTAGTGCCATCGCCGCAAGCCCCGGTGCAGCAGCAGGTAAGGTATACTTTACCGCAGCTGACGCCGCAGCCGCTCACGAGGCGGGAGAGCGCGTAATCCTTGTGCGCCTTGAAACCTCCCCTGACGATATCATGGGTATGGTAGTAGCCAAAGGCATTCTTACAGCCAAAGGCGGCAGAACTTCTCACGCGGCCCTTGTAGCCCGTCAAATCGGCTGCTGCTGCGTGTCCGGCTGCGAAGCTATTAAGTTTAACGCTGACAAATCCTTCACCCTTGGGGGCATAACCGTTAAAGAAGGGGATTATATCTCCCTCAATGGCTCCGAAGGTAATATCTACCTTGGCGACATTAAGACCAAAAAAGCAGAAATCGCTGACGACTTTGCCAATTTCATTGCATGGGCAGACGAAATCCCTGGCCGTATGGGCATCCGTACCAACGCCGACACCCCCAAGGACAGCCAGCTTGCACTGGATTTTGGCGCAGAAGGCATTGGCCTTACCCGTACAGAGCATATGTTCTTCGAAGAAGACAGGCTCCCGAAAATGCGTAAGATGATCCTTGCGGAAACAGAAGAAGCCCGTCGCGCTGCCCTTGACGAACTGCTTCCATTCCAAAAGAACGACTTTAAAGGCATCTATGAAGTTATGGAAGGCCGCCCTGTAACCATCCGCTTGCTGGATCCCCCACTCCACGAGTTTATGCCCACAGAGGAAGCCGACTTTGCTCAACTTGCAAAAGACATGGGCACAACTGTTGAGGCAGTGAAATCTACAGCCGTATCCCTTCACGAGCTCAATCCAATGATGGGCCATCGTGGTTGCCGCCTTGCAGTAAGCTACCCAGAAGTAGCGGAAATGCAAACCCGTGCAATCATCGAAGCCGCTCTAGAAGTTAAAAAAGAAAAAGGCTATGACATCAAGCCGGAAATTATGATTCCGCTGGTAGGTGACATCAAAGAAACCCGCTATGTAAAAGAAGTAGTGGACAGCACCGCCAAAGCCCTTTGCGAAGCCGCTGGTGTTAAGCTGGGCTATTCTGTGGGAACCATGATAGAAATCCCAAGAGCATGTATCATCGCCGACGAAATCGCCAAAGAAGTAGAATTCTTCTCCTTCGGCACCAACGACCTGACCCAGATGACCTACGGCCTAAGCCGTGACGATGCCGGGCGTATTCTTGAAGATTATATCGAGAAAAACATCTACGAAGGCGACCCAACTGCCAAACTAGATGTAAATGGCGTAGGTGTCCTGATGGATATGGCAGTACAAAAAGGCCGCAAGGCAAAGCCCAAGCTCAAGATAGGTATCTGCGGCGAGCATGGCGGCGACCCGTACAGTATTGCATTCTGTCATAAGATTGGTCTAGACTATGTATCATGTTCACCCTTCCGCGTGCCGATAGCAAGACTGGCAGCAGCGCAGGCTGCGATTCGGGATAAGAGATAATTAAAGCAGACAAATATTTATATAGGGGCTGTCTCATTAAGCATCTTTATGAATAATTATGCACTTGCCTCGTCGTTGTGAGGAGCGAAGCGACGAAGCAATCCAGCAAATCAAACCTTCTGGATTGCTTCGCTTTGCTCGCAATGACAGGCTTTGCATAGATATTCATGGTTTTTGCTTAGCAAGACAGCTCCTTTTGTTACAAAACAGCAATCCTTTGCCACATACCCTACTTGGCTTCTTGTTCCTGAACCGACCTTTTTCTTTCAAGAACTACGATATCTTTATGAATAAACAATTCGATTTCAGCTTTTTCACCCCAGCCTAAGGCTTGCCTTACTTCTTTCGGCAACACAATCCGCCCCAACTCGTCAATCGTCCTTACACCTACAGACTCCATGTACTTTCCTCCTTTTCAAAAATGATAGGCCAGCGGAATATTGGGAAATAAAAAACGCGTAGGGAGATGATTAAATCCATCTCACCTACGCGTCGGTAACTTAGCGTAGTACACAGATGCTTACCGCCTGACCGCTTTATCCATGTATAACAAAATCGCACCTATCTCCTCAAGCCGGTAGGGGTGTCCTGCTTGAAGGAGTTGGAGAAATGTTGTAAACTCAGACTGCCGCGGTGGCAGGGTAACCTGTGCTTGAGGATGGTTATGCATCCCTAAGCTCGTGAAGTGTTTGGTCGCACTTTCACGGCTCCGTGGTTATTTTATTGTTACGGCGTTGATATATTGCCGCTGGCCTTTTTTTGTTACTTCATTACTATACCAAAGTTTACATATTGCAACAATGTTTTTTTCGTCGTATTGCTTTTGCTGCCGAATAATGGGAAAATAGCCCCGGAAGATGTTTTGTATATAAGGGGGCATTTATGGTTGACTACAAGATGATAGAGGCAATGGCAAAGGGCGCGGTTAAAGGCGCATTGGAAAAACCTTCTGACGCAATAACTAAAATAACCAAGAACGCTCTTGCAAAGATAAAAGTGAATCTTGATACTGCATTTACCAGCTACTTGGATAAATCGTATACAAAGTATTCTACGATTAAGACATTGTTATATAAGGATGAATTTCGGAAACTACACGATTTTTTTGTGGTACCAAATTTACGCAAAGGAAACAAAAAAAAGGAATCCATTATATCAGCTCAAAATTCAAGGAGCGTACGCAATTTTTTCCAAAGCAACTTTGCTATAGTACAGGGTACTGGCGGTGCAGGTAAATCAATGCTAATGAAGCACTTGTTTTTAAGTGAACTTGAAACTCGTGATTTTATTCCAGTATTTTTTGAGTTAAAAGATATAAACAAGCAAGATGGTGACTATAATCTAATAGATGCGATTTTTGAAGGCATGAACATTCTGGTCGAGTCAACCTCAAAAGCCGCTGTTAAGTACGCCTTAGAACGAGGAATGTTCATGATTCTCTTAGATGGACTTGATGAAATAGATGGTAACAAGTCCAAGGATTTTACGGAAAAACTAAATGATTTTTGTGATAAATACTCCCTCAATACTGTAATAATGTCATCTCGACCTATTGATGATTTTATTTCGTTTGAAAAATTTGCAGTGCTAGAGACTATGCCGTTAAACAAAACACAAGCTATTTCTCTAATTGAAAAGCTAGAGTATCAAGATGATTCTAAGCAGAAATTCATAACGGCACTAGATGGTGAACTATTTGAAAGACATGAAGAATTTGCATCTAATCCACTCCTTCTTACGATGATGTTTCTAACTTATGATGAGTTTGCAGAAATACCCGAAACACCTCACCTATTTTACGAAAGAGCATTTGAAACCTTATTCATAAAACACGACCGTACTAAGGAAGGATATGTTCGTAAAATAGAAAGCGGGCTAAGGTCAGATTTGTTTAAGAAAGTGTTTTCAACTTTTTGCTGTATGACCTATTACAATAACGCATTGTCATTTTCTGAGGGCGAATTAATTAGCATACTCAGTAAAGTTAAGGAAGAAGTCGCTAAAGACGGTATCACGTTCGACATAGAAAAATATATTAGAGATTTAACTAACGTAGTATGTATGTTATACAAGGAAGGGTACACCTACAGCTTTACACATAGGTCTTTTCAGGAATATTTCACAGCAGTATACCTGAAAGACCAAACAGATGATATCATGGAAAAACGAAGTCTAGCGATTATAAAAAAAAGTGTTTATAAGGCAACACAGGATGAAACATTCCCGATGCTCTGTGGTATGGTAAAAAAAAAGTTTGAAAAAAACATCTTATTACCACTTTTAAATGAAATCGAAAATGATTTTATCGGTAACGACCTTTACGATTTCTACTTTAAAAAAATGATTCCCTCGATTAGATTTATTAAAGGTACTGTGTTCCCCCTAACTCCAAATACACCGGATTATTTTGTCCTGAACACCTACTTGTATATTGAACCTCAACTAGATGATGGGGAGTCTGCCCATAACTCATCGAATGCCGTACGTCAACATCTAAACGATGATGGAGCACAGAGATTCTATTACTTCGAAAACAATAATGTGTATTCAAGTCATGACCGTTTCGTTGGTGATGATGAAGTATTGTACAATTTAATGCGTGACACTTGGTTAGGACAGCTAATTCTAGCCATTTCCACAGCACGAGAAACCCTAACAAAAAAATACGCTGCCACAGCAGACCACGACGACTTTTTTTCCTTACAAAACAAAAAAAGGGGCTGTCACGTTAAGAATGCCGTTATTTCAAGGCTCGTCATCCCGGGATCCCATAACCATTGCCGAAAGACTAAGGGGATCCCGGGTCAAGCCCGGGACACGTCAGTCTAATTTGCTTGATATTGCCAAGCCAAGACCACCCCGGCGCTTCGCGCCACCCCTCCGCAGGAGGGGAATTAAATACAATACGTATAAAAGTTCCCCTCTGGGGAGGGGAAAGACGCCGTAGGCGGCGAGGGGTGGTCTCAGCTTGGCAACGTTCTGTATTTTGGATTGTAAATTAGACTGACGTGAGCCCGGGATGACGGGCTTTTTATTACGTCATAACGTGACAGCCCTTTTTTTCTTGGGTGTGAACATAGTTAACAACATCCCAAACCAATTCAAGGTTCACACCATCATAGTCATGTACTAATCGATTCCGCAAACCGCGCATTTTGTGCCAAGGAATGTCTTGGTGACTTAGTTGAAAATCTCTGTCAATGCGGTTCGCGAGTTCACCATATACTACCCCCCGTAGCCATTATCTCACGCTCAATACGCGAGCCATTATCAATATAATGAACATCCAATACATCGACATTCCGTTGAAGTGTTTCACGCATATTTTCTATCAGTCCCACAAAGTCAAGCCCACGTAGCCCACTATCAACCAATATATCAATATCACTGTCAGCCACAGCAGAGCCTTTAGCATATGAACCAAAAAGCACTGCGCGCTTAACTCCATCGGCAGCGAATATAGGCTCAAGCATGATTTTAATCTCATGAACACTAAATTCCTTATTGCCGTTATCAAGCTCTTTCGTAGTCATGGAAATCACCTCCAATGCATCATAAAAACTTTATATCACAAAGTCAACCCACATATAACATATAGCATCTTCCTCAATCCATGATATAATACCAACAAAAAAAGGTGGTGACCCCATGGCAATCGTTAACATCGTCCAATATAATGGCGGGCCAGATGTTTTTGCTTGGAAATTTCCCAACGACCAGCTAAGCACTTGGACTCAGGTAATCGTCAACGAATCCCAAGAGGCAATTCTTCTTAAGGGCGGCCAGGTTGCCGACATCCTGGGCCCCGGGCGGCATACATTGGATACCGCCAATATCCCCTTGCTAAGCGCATTAATCCGGCTCCCCTTCGGTGGCCGTTCCCCTTTTACTGCAGAGGTCTGGTACATAAACAAAGTACATTCCATGAATATAAAATGGGGTACCCCAAGGCCTATTCAATTACAAGACCCTAAGTACAATATCTTCATCCCATTGCGCTCTTTCGGCCATTTTGGCATCCAGATTGCTGCGCCTAAGAAGTTTCTTGTAAAAATGGTAGGGGTTTTGCCTGTTTTCAACAAGGACAGCGTAGAGCAATTCTTCCGCGGCCTTTATCTCACCAAGGTCAAGGACGCTATCGCAACATATCTGGTAAGAAAGGGCATCTCCGCCTTGGAGATAAACGCCTACCTACTAGAGCTATCCGACCACCTGCGGGACGCAATGGTACCTGTCTTTGACGAATATGGAATTAGGCTCATAAACTTCAATGTAAACAATATTAATGTGCCGGAAGACGACCCCGGTGTAAGAAAACTTAAAGATGCACTGGCAAAACGTGCAGAAATGGATATCGTAGGCTTCAATTATGTACAGGAACGCTCCTTTAATACATTAGAAGGTGCGGCAACCAACCCCGGCCAGGCTCAAGTCGGTATTATGGGCGCAGGATTGGGCATGGCTATGGGAGCCGGCCTAGGGGGAGCCATGGGCAACCATATGGGTAATATGGCCCAAAATCTCCAACTCGGTAACATGAAAAAATGCCCCCATTGCAACAATGATATGGACCAATCAGCTAGATTCTGCCCCGTTTGTGGCGGAGATTCCAACATGCCAAAGGCCTCATCAAAAACCTGCCCCAAATGCAATGCAGGTATTACAAACGAACGATCAAGATTCTGCCCGGAATGTGGCGTATCTTTGGTAAAAAGCTGCCCAGGATGTAGCGTGCCCATAGATGGCAACCCCAGATTTTGCCCAGAATGCGGCGTATCCATGACAAAAAGCTGCCCGGGATGCAGTGCGCCTATAGAAGGCGACCACAGATTCTGTCCTGAATGTGGGAATAAAATGTGATATAATCCTTTGCTGTATTTCCGGTTTTGATGATAGGGCCAAAGGCGATTATACCTGTAGACCAATTTAGATGATATTGATAAAGGCTAAAGGAGGAAGTAAAATGTGGTTTTTCATCATACTTTTGGCAGTGGCTCTGGTCATTGCCACCATATACGCCTTGCGGATTGCTTTCCGCAGAGCAGATGATATATCTGAAACGCATAAACAAGCTACGGCCTTTATGAATGAATGTGAAAGCCGCATATTGGTCATGAAAATGTCTTATAAGGAATATGACCAACCTTTAAACTCCCTTTATGAATTAGTAAAGTACTCCGACAAATCCGGCACAAGCGAACTGGACTGGAAAATAGATCCGCTACTGACACGGTTGGAGTTGGCCCTAGCCGACACCGACGGGGAAGATGTGACCACAGTAATTGACGAAGTGAAGCTACTCTTCGAGCGACGCAAGACAGAAATAAGGGAATCCAAACGGGGCCAATTCTAACATGAATCTACGTATACCCCAGGATGCCACCCGGTCCAAAGTAGCCGTGGGCTTTAGTATTGTTATCGGCAAGATATTCAGCATACTTGGTTATGGATTGGCCGGACTTGGACTCCTTATAATGCTAGTCTTCATTACCGATGGGGATTATGCAGAGTTGCATATAATGTTTCTTGTATTGGTATTGCCCGGTATCTTGTTAATCATTCAAGGAGCAAGGATAAAGAGGCGCATCAGGCGTTTTAGAGTCTATGTGGGATTAATATCCAATAACTTCGACTCTTTGGATGACATAGCAGCACGCACCAACAAGACGACTGCCTTTGTCACCGGAGATATACAAAAAATGATTAACAAGCGTTACTTTTCCAACGCAGCATTGGACTTTATAAGCAAAAAGGTTATAATGCTTGGGAGACCCGCCCCTACTAAAACTCACCAGAACACTGAGTCACAGGATCAATACTCTGCCTTTGAGATTCGTACATGCCCCGGCTGTGGTGCCAACCGTACCAAGGAGCGTGGAGCAACCGTGTCATGTGAGTATTGTGGGTCATCGATTATATAGTAAACAAGAAGGAACGAGTAGGGTGACGTAGCCCCTCCACTCGAATAACTGTGTAAATGCCCGCAACGGGCGGATAGGTGGTACATATGAAAAGGAAATTCGTTCTTATTAGCATTGCACTCATGTTTGTATTGGGCATTGCCGTAGTTTTTTATCCCAATATACGTACTCGCATAAATGCTAGGGCTCAAGCCGAGATACTTGAGCAACACCAGGAAGAGGTAGCTGCTTTATACGATGAGTATATAGCGGGGCATTTTCTACGCGCTGATGAAGTCAATATGGGGCTAAGTTTGTTACCGGAAGATGGGACTCTTTATCTTGCCCAACATGCTATTTTGCCCCATGATTACAACGAAATCCTTAACGTAGGCGATGTTATGGCCCGGCTTTTGATTCCTGTTATTAATGTAGACCTTCCTATATTCCACACCACACACCCCGATGTATTGGAAATAGGAGTTGGACACATAGAAGGCACCTCTTTCCCCATTGGCGGGGAAAGTACTCACTCTGCCCTAACCGCACATGCCGGACTGCCTACGGCAAGGCTCTTTACAGACCTGGAGCAAGGTGTCGATATAGGGGATTACTTTTTTATTGATGTATTGGACCGACGTCTGGCCTATAGAGTTGACCAGATTACTGTGATTCTTCCTCACGAAATAGAACACCTGCGGATAATCCCAGGGGAAGACCTGGTGACTCTAATCACCTGCACTCCTTATACCGTCAACACACATAGGCTGTTGGTGCGTGGAAGTAGGGTAGAATTTGAAACACATCTATATGAATGATGGCTTTTTTTTGGGGCAATATACATATATGAAATACTAACTTAATGTCCCTGTAACCATTACCTCTTGCAATCCGGCCAAAATCCGTATAGATTAGCAAATAAGAGTACCTTGCTATCAAGGGGCTTATTTTGCCTATTTCTATGTATAGTCTTTCAGCGTGAGAACAAGCGAACTTATTCTCACGCTGAAAGACTATACAACAACCGGAAGGGGGTGCGCAGTGAAAAAACATCTACCAACATTACTGGTTATATTTATGCTTTTGATTGGCTTTACTTTACTTTTTTATCCAGACTTTAGCACATGGTGGAACTCGCGCATCCAGGCCGGTGTAATTGGCCAATACCAGGAGGCCATAGAAGGCCTTACAGAGGAACAAATAGATGAGTTCTTCCGCCGAGCATATGAGGTCAATGCAGAACTAGCGGCCCTCCCCCCATCAGCACCCCTGCTCATTGCTCATGCAGCAACAGTCCCTGATGACTACATGGATATACTCCGTATCGGCCGTATAATGGGACGAGTAGAAATACCAAAAATCAGTGTTAACCTTCCCATATATCATACCACTCACTCTCATGTGCTGGATTTAGGCGTAGGACATCTTGAGGGTACGGCGTTTCCAATAGGTGGATATGGCACCCATTCTGTTTTGACAGCCCATTCCGGACTAGCCAACGCCAGGTTATTTACTGACCTAGAGGGAAATATAACATATGGCGACTATTTCTTTATAGAAGTACTAAACCGACGGCTGGCTTATCGAGTAGACCAAATATTAATTGTTTGGCCACATGAGATTGAATCTTTACGTGTATCCCCTGGGGAAGATTTCGTAACATTAATCACCTGTACCCCCTACGCTGTAAACTCTCATAGGCTTTTGGTGCGAGGCTATAGAGTACCATTAGAAGTAGCTCCTCTGGCAGAGGAAATCGAAACCGAGAGTGTATCCAACAGAGTTGACTTCCGTGTATATATTTTCCTTGGATTCTTTGCACTGTTCATGCTTGGTTTTATGATATATCAGATTATAACAAGTAACCGGAAAGCAAATCCTGTAGAAGAAATTCCACCGATTCACCCATTCCCGTTCGAACCACTACCAATATACGAACCACTCAACCCTGCCGCTTCAAATAGCTCCATCCAACGTGACCCACGTGATACCCCAACAAGTCCATGGGATACCCCGAGCTCCTCCCCAAACCCACAACTTACCCCTGCAACGGGATCCCTGTTGGGACAATATATGGCAAAAGCCAAAACCGGAGGGTCGGCAACTAACAGTGCCATGGCCGCCCCCATGACAGCAAAACCCCTGTACCAGCGGCCTGCCCCAAAACGTGGAAGACTTGATATTATCGGCAAAATAAAATCAAACCGTAATATCACCGCTGCATGTATTATTGCACTTTTACTTGTTGTAGTCGGAATAGGTATATTTATTTTTAGACCTCAGGTTGCAACGGCGGATTATCAAAGTGCAATCGATAGATTTGTGACAAGAATCGAAGATTATCGAGCCGTGCACAACGAACGGGTTGTGGCTGATATGATGGATCGTTGGCAAGACAGCGGTGAGCTTGAGATTATAGATATGGATGATTTTGCCGCCGACCCTTTTGCAGGGCTTATGCATGAGGTACAAGAGTATAATCGGCGCATAAGCAACGGGAACCAGCCCTCTCTACCGGATCCATTCTCGTATAGCCAATCAGGTTTTAGTTTAGAGCAATTTGGCTTCGATGAAGAAATGATTGGGTATATAGCTATCCCAAGATTAGACACTCAGCTACCTATTTTCTTGGGTGCCAGCCGCGAAAACCTACGACGAGGTCTAGCACATTTAACTGGAACATCCCTCCCAGTAGGGGGAACAAGCACTAATGCCGTTATTGCAGGACACATGACAGCCGGTCGCAACAGTTTACTTGCAGGCATCGAATCGTTGGAAATTGGAGATGAATTGCGAATAACCAATTTCTATGATACTCTGATTTATAAGGTTACAGACATACAGCTGGTATATCCCCATCAAACGCAAGACCTGATGGTACAAAGTGGCAATGACATAATAACCTTGTTAGCATACCGTGAAGGTGATGTCGAGCGGTATATGATTGTGGCACAGCGTGCAAACTATAGCGAACGACATTGAGAAACGTGATTGAAGGAGAGCTGACGCGAACTTGGCGTTCTTGGCTGATTTTGCCCAACCACAATCGTGATTTCGAAAGCCGTTCGCTACAATATATAGTGATTCTCCTTGAAAACAAGGTTGCTTGTTTTTCAAGGGGAACGACTATAATGTCATAAGAATGACTTCTTACTGTTAAGAAACTGTAAGGCCTACCATCTTGGCTTTTATTAATATAGGATTATAATATATGTGTAATATCCAATTGAAATCGCTATAGATTTCTTCGGGAGGAAGATACCATGCTCACCAAACCTAAGGATAGAAAATGGATTTGTAGATTGCTCATATTTATGGCATTAATCGTGGCTGCTGCAGGCGGAAGGCCGTTTTTGGCAATGGCGTCAGAGCAGAACTACGAGCAATACTATGAACACTACTATGAAACCCACCGCTTCGACAGGGTGTTTGTGGTATTCAATCCAGATCCAGGGGCGTTCCCGCCGGAAGAAACCGCAGACGGTGTAAGGCTTCCATTTAGGGGCGAAACTTTAACGGATTTCCCGCCTAATCCCACCCGAGCCGGATATACATTTGACGGCTGGCGGTTACCTGGCGGCGAAGCTCTAACCGCAGACTACTTGGTGGTTAATAATGAAATAACCCTCCATGCAATATGGATACCATATGGCACCGCCCCTCAAAACAGTCCGGCACCAGGGACATCCCCCTCACCCTCCCCTGAACCGGGAGCTTCACCTTCCCCATCTCCTGCACCGGGAACTTCACCCTCTCCATCTCCTACCCCAGGAGGTGCTTCTCCCACCCCTTATAAAGGTCAAGATGGATACCGTCCCAACCCAGGCACAAACCCCTTGGCAATAAGTTTCTTAATTTTTATTGCGGTAATAGGATTGGGAATAGCGGCCTATAACATCATTAAGCTGGCTGCGAAATATGCGGAAGAAAAGGGGCAGTATATAGCAGATGCAACAAGGTATGAAAGAGAAGCGAGGTTGACAGACCTCCTTGAGGAAGATAACGATACAATATAAAAATAAAGCTATAAGAATATGGGCTGCCTCGGATAAAAACGAGGTGGCTTTTTTTATGCTAAGAAATTGCTACGCAACTTCTGCCAGCGTGGTCAAAAACAAAGCGTGCTTTGCGCGTTTTGTTCTGCAAACAACATTGTAGGGCAGCCTGCGTAACATAAAGTAACGATACAGAAAGGAGAACATCATGGAAATAGTTAATCGCCCAAGCCCTAACCGCGCTGTCGGGCGTCAGAATCAGCTTCCGGACTTTATTGTTTGCCATATAACCGGCGGTAGTTTTACCTCTGCCATAAATACCATCACCAACCCTGCCAGCCAGGTATCTTACCATTTTGTTGTCAGCCGGGACGGTACAGTCGTCCAGGCCGTTAATATAAGAGACACAGCATGGGCCAATGGTACTACCATAAACGGTGATAACCGTGATAATAAGCATTCCACCATCCCAGTGATTCGCAGCCGTCGACGTAATGCAAATCAATACACTGTAAGCATAGGCTTCGCAGACTCCTCGGCAGGGGAACTGTCGGCGGCACAGCTTGCGGCAGGTGTGAACCTAGTGCTGCACATCCGAAGCCAAGTCAAAGAAATATATGGCTTAGAAATACCCATGGAAAAATCCAATGTCATAGGTCATCATGAGATAACCCCGATTACTCGCCCGTTTTGCCCTGGGCCACGGTTTCCCTTTGGGGAATTATTGCAGAGGGTAAATGAGAAATTGTCCCAACCACAAAATCCGATATCACAGCCGCAACAAAATATACCTTTACAGCAAGTGCAAACCCCTAACTCTGCGCCTAGCTCATGGGCGATTGAAGCCTGGAGTTGGGGTAAAGGCTTAGGTCTTACCGATGGCACCAATCCCCAGGGCATCCCCACTAGGGAGCAGATGATTACCTTGTTGCACCGGTACCATTTACTCAAGGCCACAGGATAAAAGTGCGGATTTCACGCTAAACAAAAAATGAGCATAAACTCAATCAATATCATTGCTAGCGAACGCAAAGCAATCCAGGGCTTTGATTTTCTGGATTGCTTCGTCGCTACACTCCTCGCAATTATGGCAAAACGCCAGGAAGTCCCAAAGTTCTTCTCCGTTCATTTTATAGTGCAATTTAGATTACCCGATTAATGTCTCCCATTCTGCGTACAACTCTGACAGTTTCCCATCAATAATCGCATATTCCTCGTAATCTGACCATTCTGGCTGATTTTCACCCGGTTCGAAGCGTTTTTCAAGCTCTGTTTTTGACTGCTCTAAAGCTAATATTTCTTTTTCCAACGTTTCCAAGACTTTTGTTTTATCCCAAGCACTATCCCTTGAAGGTTTGGCGGGCTTTTTTTGTGCTTTTTCCTGTGTGATTTTTATAGATGTATTTTTCGACTTTTGATAGTCATCCCAATTACCTGAAAAAATCCTTAACCCTTTGCTTTCCATTATAAATAGTTTGTTTACGCAAGCGTTAAGAAACGAACGGTCATGAGATACTGCTACAACACTTCCTGGAAATTGAGCTAGTGCCGCTTCAACAGCTTCTCGTGCCGGCAGGTCTAAATGGTTGGTTGGTTCGTCTAATATTAGGCATTGTGGCTTATCTAGCATTGCAAGGCCCAGCTTCAACCTTACGCGTTCTCCTCCTGATAGTACGGAAATGGGCTTACGATATTCGTCCTCATATAGACCCACAGCAGCCAATGCATCACGGGCGGCACGTTCATCTAGATTATGGCGAGCATGGATTTCCTGTATCGGCGTGAGGTTTTCATCTTCAAAAGAGGCGTTTTGATCTATAAATACATACTTTACCCATCGCCCTATGCTACATTGACCGGTAAAATCACTGTCAAGCCCTAAAAGCATCCGCAGCAGTGTGGTTTTACCGCAGCCATTTGCGCCTATTATGCCAACGCGATCACCTCCGCTCACAAGGAAGTCTATGTTTTCGAACAGTACTCTACCTTCAAACTCTTTTGTCGCGCCTATCGCTTCTGCTATGCGTTTGCTTTTCTTTATGTCATAGTCCAAATTTAAAGACGCGCTTCTACCGTAGCCCAAATGTCCTGCTGTTTTTTCGTCGGCTATGTCCTTCTTATCTTTTTCAAGGCGGGCTAATTGCTTTTCATACATGTGCAGCGCGGTATGGCGGCGAAAATTGTAGGCCATTGTAATATGCTTTTTCTTGTTTTTTATTTCATAACGCAATCTGGCGGTTTCGTCTAATGCATGTTGCCGACGGATTTCTTTTTGTGCCATGAAATTTGTGTAGCTGCCCTTATGCTCTAGAACAGTGCCGCCTGACAATTCAACAACACGTGTAGACACTCGGTTTAAGAAATAACGGTCATGGGAGATAAACAGTACGCCGCCTTCGAAGCGCATCAAAAAATCTTCCAACCATTCTAACGCATTAATATCAAGGTGGTTTGTGGGTTCGTCCAGCAGTAGCAAATCTGGTTGCTTTAACAATAACCGTGCTAGAGCGGCACGCATTTTTTCTCCGCTGGATAGAAGATTTAGAGACGTAAACAATGTTTCTTCTTTTAACCCCAACCCCAGCAACATATTTTTGAGCCGAACTTCCACTGTGTAGCCGTCGATGGCTTCGTAGCGCGCCGTTAGGCGGTCATACTCTTTCATCAGAAGGTTGATTTTGTCAGCGGTAGCTGTGGATATTTGAGTTTCCAGCATACGTAGCTTGCGTTCGATTTCTACTATTTCGCGCCATTCTAGTGCTGTTGACTCGCCTGCAAGTTGGGACAAATCTTGGGTTAATACCCCAGCTATGACCCCTCGCGCGAAGGTCGCCATTCCACTATCCGCTGTTTCCAGGCCTTGAGCAATGCGCAAAAGTGTGGTTTTACCTGCCCCATTGGGACCTACCAACGCAACTCTTTCACCTTTTTCTATGGTAAAAGAAACGCCTTTTAATACTTCTTGGTTGTTAAATGCTTTTTTTATGTCTTTGAAATTTATTAATCCCATTAGATCCTCCTTGTCCGCTCATTACGGGCGTTTACCGTCACCAGCCAAGCATAAAAAGCGGAATTGCGGCTTCGCCGCTCAATGTAGGTTTTTGAGTTGTGCGCGCTTCGCACGCGCTTTTTTAAAACCGGTTTTGGTTTGCTTTAACGACAGGGCTAAAGTTATTTTCGTATTATGATTATTGGATTCCGGATTTTAACCGGGATGACGAGCCTTGAAATTACGGCATTCTTAACGATACGACCCACACTCCTTCTTGTATTAATAAAAATAGCGAAAGGCATTTTGCCTTCCGCTTGATATTCGGCTCCACCCGATACAAACAAAAAGGCTGTAGACGAAACGCCCACAGCCGTATCTTAATCAACATAGAGTCGGTAAAAGGCATACACAAATCAAACATAGCAGAAACTATACAATCTTTGCCTTATTACCGACAAACCTCGGAAAGATTACATAAAATCCTAATATCTTTCCTGATTAAGCTCCGCACAACGTCTCGCCGTTATCCATTTGAACGGAGCAAAACCCGTTGGCTAAGCCATTATAACCTAAAATGAGCATGTTCAATCCTCCTAGTAGGATTATTTTAGCATTATACATGTAATAGTCAAGTGTAGGCTATATATACAGTTGTCTCAGTCGTTATTCATTCCTACTGCTTTATATAACTCCATGTAAGCCCGGACACTTGCGCACTCACAATAGTCAGCACATCGTCAACAATCTCAAAGGTCCAGTGCTCTATCATTACTCCCGTATCAATAAACAAATTATTGCCATACACATGCCAATATATTTCGCGTCTGTTTTCATAAAAGCCTCGTATCCCTGTTCCATCGGGCTTTAGTTCATAGATATACGACTCATCTGTATCCCAGGCCCAGGTGCCCGTCAAGGGATGGTCTGTAAAATCGACGTTGTCTCCTACTAAGTCCTGCCAATTGTTCAGATTAAACTGTTGCGGCGGCTCTGCACCTGCTATTAACTCCAGCGCGGTCTCTAGGGCGTTCATTCCCAGAAAATTGTGCACATCCGGTGCAATGCCATATGCCTCTAGGGAGTTGCCGTGGATGTCGGTTCTATAACCTACATCCATCCGGAACAATATCCCAGTGCTAGGCAAAATAACATAGGTATGATGAGCAGCCATTACCCCGGAAGTATTGCTCCCGATAACAGTGGCAAGGCCAGCTTCCATCAGCATCAACGTGGCCTGGGAAGCCGCGGACCCTGTGTGTCCATCTACCAGCAACCATACCTTGCCTTCAAATACCAAGTCATCCCCAGCTGGGAAAACCCAGCTTCTTTCAACCATTACATAATCCAAAAGTGCTAAATCCCTCTGGTTAAAAGCAGTCATTTCCCGCTCAGTGATAAATTCCTCGGCGGGAAGCATATCTATGGTGTACCATTGGTTTACGACATTATTCGGTATAGAATCAAAGCGATATTGCGTAGATACTGCCAGGGCATTCATGGCCTCAACAGCTATATCGCCGCCAGAGAAAAATTGATGAGTATATGTCACTACCGGCTCATGGATTAATCTACCCATAATATTATGGGTAAAATTAAACATAAACCCACCGGGATTGCCCCGTATATCTATAATCAAATGGTCAAAATCCCTAATTTCATCAAAAAACGGAGCTATAACCAAATCATCATACGCAGCGGATGTGGCAAAGCTGTGAATCTGCAGGTAGGCAACCTCTCCCGGAGTGATTATCTCTGTAACGATATTCCCAGGCACTTCCGGAAACACGGTTTCAAAATCGGCATACAAGTCCACATCCACCTCGCCATAAAACCATCTGACATCAGGATGAGTAAATGCGTCATAACGCATAGCCGCTTCAGGATTTGTTTCCCGGTCAATCTGGCCTCGATGATTAAACATCCTAAGGCCGCTGTACTGTATGCGATACATATGAAGGTCCCGGGGTGCCAGATGCCCTATTCCTTCAAGGAGACCGAATCCAGACAGCATAAAATAACTAAGAAAATTAGCAGCACTATCTCGTGGGTCATCCCCCTCTCTAATGGGGAAGTACTGCTCATATATAGGGACGCCATAAAATTCTTCTAATTCCTCAAAAGAGTACATGAAAACGAGGGGGTTCCTAAACTCAATTTCGCCCCTCATAATTTCAATAAACTCTTGAAATGTAATAGAACTTATGCGCCTGTCAATTACACTTTCCCATGGAGTGTTTCCCTGAATCACATCTACTATAAAGTCGAAATCATAAAGAGCGATTTCTTGGGCGTCCTCCGTCAGACGCAGTACCACAATGTCATCACTTTCTACTATAAATAAAGCCATATCCAGGATATCAAATACCGTAAAATAATCACGGATATGGATATACGCTACTCCTCTATACAAAGTTACGGCATGTTCCATTCTGACAGTAATCTCGCCGACCTCAACCACATTACTTCCTGGGATAAAGATAATACTGACACCATACACATAAATATGTATGTTTCGCGCAGCTCTGTTCCAGGTTATGACACTGTTATCAAACTCCTCAAAGGCTTCCCTAATCGGGATAAAGCCCCGCTCCTCCATAGTGAGCTCTTCTTCTGCCGCCATCACAACCATGGGCTGGGCAAAGGGTAATATTGGCATCGTTGCCATAATAAAGGCCAGCACCAGGGCCACGATAAACTTTTGCTTCTTTCTCATTGAGTACTCCTCCTTCGTGTTTATTAATAACAATGCCCCTATGGCGTCTTTAGCTAAGCATCATAGGGGCAATCTTTTTATAGTTATGACAATCCTAAAGCTCGTCTGGGATTTCGTGGAACACCGTTTTGTCGCATTTCGAAGTGCAGATGAGGCCCGGTGGATACTCCTGTGGAGCCTATCAGGGCAATAACCTGTCCGCGACTGACTTCATCCCCTACAGAAACCAGGTTACGGGAATTGTGGCCGTACAATGTATGAAGTCCTCCACCATGGTCTATTATAACTGTGAAGCCATATCCCCCATGCCAACCGGACAGTATCACGGTTCCGGATTCGGCGGCAACGATATTACTACCACTACGAGCACGGATATCTATACCGTCATGATGCTCCCTTCTGCGTCTAGTAGGGTGGGTTCTATAGCCAAAATCGCTGGAAATACTGGCGGAAGATGGGACCGGCCATTGGAATATCCCATTCGCTGGGATATTTGCAAGTTGTATTTCCCGCGCCCGGCGCTCCCTTTCTCTCTGCTCAGCTGCAATACGGGCCTGCTCCGCTTGATATGCCGTATACCATGCGTTGTGCATCTCGGCGGCTTGCTCTTCTTTGAAAAGCAAGAGGGCCTCGTATCGTTCCTCATCTGCCGCAAGCTCTACAAAAAACGCTTCTTGGTATTCCGCAAGATCATCAAGGCGTTGCAGATATGCTTCCTGCTGCTGTTGTAGCGCGGCCACAGAACTTAACTGCCGTGTATATGCTTCTTGCATTTGAGCAATACTATTCTCGATTTCTTCCAGGCGAGTTACCATTTCCTGGTCCCGCCGGGCAATATCGTTTACATATTCTAATCTAAGAAGAAAGTCCCTAAGGCTGGTAGCTTGCAAAACTACAGACAAAAGCCCTGTCATGCCTCGCTCCTGGATTTCTCTGAGGCGAGTTCTTACTATTTCGTGTTGACGGTCAAGGTCTTCCCTGGCCTGCGCCCATTCAAGCTCTGTTTGTTCAAGGGCAGCTTCGGTTGCATACAGAGCATCATCTATGGCTAGCAAATCGTCTGTTGCGGCTATCATACGGGCATCAAGCTCTAATATTACCTGGTGGATACGGTCCATTTCGGCGCGGGTTTCTGCCAGTATTCCAGCTTGAGCGTCCGCTTCGGCACGGGCGTCCTCGTATTGGCTGCGCAGGTCACCTAAGTCTCCAGCCATAAGATTTATGCTGGACATAAAAAATACCAGAACTAGAAAAACAGCGACTATTCTCTTCTTCATATGTATCCTCCTAACAGCCCATTACAGGCGTATTCGTCACCAGCCAAGCATGAAAAGCGGAATCGCGGCTCCGCCGCTCAATATAGCTTTTGAGTTGCGCGCGCTTCGCGCGCGCTTTCTAATACCGATTCCAAATTAAAACCTGTCTGACAGAGCGACTGCTTGAAACGCAAAGCAAGCGTTTCAAGCGGTTTTGCCGCGATAGACAGATAGGATTTTAATTGGAGTCGGTATAAAAACCGGTTTTGGTTTGCCATGGATTGTAAACCGACAGAGTTATATACTCACACCTTCAAATACTGCCGGATAGAAACCACAGACCCAAATAACCCTATCAACGCCCCAAGTATCAGCGCAAAAGGCACTACATAGAACAGTACTCTTTCCCCTGGGAGGAAATACATAAAATCAAGCATGGGGACATTTGTTACCATGGCTATAACTGCGTCATATCCAAAGGCACAGATTACCGCCGGTATTGCGGCACCTACTAGGCCTATAAGCATCCCTTCGATTACAAAAGGCCAGCGGATAAACCAGTCTGTTGCGCCTACATATTTCATGATACTGATTTCTGCCTGCCTTGAACTTACGGTAATACGTATCGTATTGATAATTATCACAAAAGATATAAGTCCCAAAATAAGTATTGCAACAATGGAAATTGTCTGGACCACTCTTGTGAGATTCCATAGAATATCAACCAAGTCCTGTTCGCTGCGGACAAGTGCTATTCCATAAGGCTCCATAGCCTCCAGTGCCCATACAACTTCGTCATGGAACTGGATATCTTCCACTTCGACGCTAAAGGCTCGCCGAAATGGTGTGTCATCCATAAATATATCTACCAAGGGGCTATCCTGCCCAAATACGGCCCTCAGAATATCTTCGCCTTCATCCGGGTGGACAAACTCAGCATGTTGCACATTGGGTATTGCCATTATCCTATCCAGGATATCCGACAGCTCTCCGGTGGTCACTTCGTCATCCACAAAGGCCACAAGGCCGATTTGCTCATGCAAATGTCCGAAAACAGAGTTCACATTGACCACTAATAGGTAAAACACAGATACGATAAACACACAGGAGGCAACAGTCAAAATTGATGCAATGGTCATTAGGCGGTTGTGAAATAGATTTCTTAACGCTACCCCTAAGTAATGCCTCACTGTACGCAATTTCATTCTGTGTCCGCCTCCTGGGTTGACCCTGTTTCTTCTGGGATACCGATTTCATGGGTAATGCCTATTTCTTGCAGGATATCAGTGGGTTCTTGATTATGGAAAATATAGCCGCTGTTTTCTGTGTCTCGTAGTACCTTGCCTTCACCCAAGGCTACTACCCGTTTTTGCATGTCGTCCACTATATCGCGGGCATGTGTGGCTACTACCACTGTGGTGCCCAGATTATTTATATCGTTTAGAAGCATCATGATGTCCCATGCAGTGTCCGGGTCCAGGTTACCAGTGGGCTCGTCAGCTATAAGAATGGGAGGCTTGTTGATAATAGCACGAGCCAGAGATACACGCTGCTGCTCACCGCCGGAGAGTTGGTTTGGGTAGGCCTTGGCTTTTTTTGTAAGGCCTACTAAGTGAAGGACCTGGGGGACTGTGCGGCGGATTTCTTTGTTGGTAGCTTCGACTATACGCATGGCGAAGGCCACGTTTTCATAAACAGTTTTATTTCTAAGTAAACGGAAATCCTGAAAAACAACACCCATTTTCCGTCGAAAAAAGGGCATGTCACGACGGTTAATCTTACTGACATCTTTGCCGTCGATAATGATTTTGCCCTTTGTTGGTTCGATTTCTTTTAGGAGGAGGCGCACAAAGCTGGTTTTACCGCTACCGCTGGAACCTACGATAAATACAAACTCGCCGCTGTTAATTGTAAGACTAACATCGTTGAGGCCTGGCGCGCCGTTTTCGTATATTTTGGTGATTTCTTTTAGTTCAATCATTCGTGGCCCCTCAAAATGAGATGTCAACTCGTTATGTGTTGCACAATGACTCTATTGTAGGGGACGGCACCCCTCGACGTCCCGAGCCACCGCGAAAAGCGCGGGACATCAGGAGGCCGCCCCCAACATTGTTGCTACATTAAAACGCTTGCTTTTCCCTATATGACAGGTATTTGTTTACCATCAGAGTAATCTTGAAGGTTATAGCATCGCTAAATTTGCGAAGATCCAGCTTGGTCATTTTTTGGAGTTTGTCCAGTCGGTATACTAAGGTATTCCTATGGATATACAACTCCCTGGAAGTCTCGGATACATTAAGGTCATTTTCGAAGAACTTCATTACTGTCGCGAACATTTCCTCATCAATGTCCTCTATGCTAAAGCCTTGGAGCATTTCATTGATAAAAATACGACATAGCGGAAGGGGAAGCTGATATATCAGGCGGCCGATGCCTAGGCGTTCGTAGTTAACAATTTGCTTGTCGGCTTCGAAGATTTTGCCTACTTCCTGAGCCAGACGAGCCTCCTTGAAGGAGTTGGACACATCTTTAAGATCCTTGACTACCGCACCAATGGCTACATATACCTTGCTCATGGCCTCGCTGGAGAGTGTGTCCACCACCATATTGGCCACTTGTTCAATTTCTGTTGTAGAATCCCGGTCCGATATTTCTTTTACAAGGATAATGCTGTTCTCGTCCACAGCAGTTACGAAATCCCGTGGGCGGTCAGGGAAGATTCCCCTTACTATTTCTAGTGCGCTCATATCTGGGTCCAACGTGGTTTCTATTAGATAGACTACCCGTCTTACATCGTTGTCTATGCGAAGTTTTTTGGCTCGTGAATAGATATCTACCAAAAGTAGATTGTCCAGTAGCAAGTTCTTAATGAAGTTATCCCTATCGAAGCGCTCTTTGTAGGCCATCATTAGGGATTGGATATGGAATGTTACGATTTTGCCCACTCTGTAGGTGTCTTCGTCCTCACCTGGGAGGATGACCACGTACTCTGCAAGGCTATTGTCGAAGACCTTAAAGTATTGATATCCCTGGACCAGTTGATTCTCTGCCGGGGAATTGACAAAGGCTTCGATGATTGGTTGCAAATCCGGGTTGTAGTCAAGTTCTGTACTGGCAACTATTTTTCCTTCTCTATCCAGCACAGAAATTTCCTTGCGTGTGATGTTTTTTAGACCGTCTACAGTGTTTTGTAGTGCTTGATTAGTTATCATGTGTTACCCTCCCTGATAATTTATTTTAATATATTTGCAAAATTTTCGCAATAGTTTCTTCGCAATTTGTTCATAGTTTCTTCATATTTATGATGGGCTTTCCCCCTTCCGAAGGAAGGGGGCTTGGTTTACTTCGTTCCATAAATCCTATCCCCGGCGTCGCCAAGGCCTGGGACAATATATCCGTGGTCGTTGAGCTCGGGGTCGTTGCTGGCGGTATAGATGCCTACATCTGGGTGGTCTTTTAAGATTCTTTCCACACCTGTGGGGCATGATACCAACACCAGTAATCTTATATTTTTTACATTACAATCTTTTAAGTAATTGATGGCCATGGAGGCGGTGCCGCCTGTGGCTAACATGGGGTCTAATAGAAAAACTTCTCGTTCGCAGATGTCAGGGGGCAGCTTACAGAAATACTCCACTGGTTGCAGCGTTTGTGGGTCACGGTATAGGCCGATATGACCGACCTTTGCTGTGGGGATTAGACGGAGCAAGCCGTCCACCATACCCATGCCTGCCCTAAGGATGGGCACAAAGGCGAATTTTTTTTCTATGGTATGGCATATGGTCTTGCAGATAGGGGTTTCTACTTCGATTTCTATAGTAGGGAGGTCCTTGGTTACCTCGTAGCAGATTAGGGATGCTACCTCTCCGCAGATTTCCCTGAACTCCTTTGTACCGGTGGTAACGCTGCGTAGTTTTGACATTTTGGATTGGATTAATGGGTGGGTGATTATTTGTAAGCCTGTCATATACGTCCTCCTTAATATGCAATATCTACAAGTTCCTGTATAAGTATCATCCTCTGATCAAGCTCCGCTATCCGCTCTGCGCATTCTTGGAGCTCGTGGGCCAGGTGAGCGGGCATTTCGTCTTGGTATTTATATCTTGCCTTATGTTCAAGGGTGGCCCAAAAATCCATGGACTGTGTACGGATTTGTACTTCTACCGGTAGCGTTTCTTTTGTGCATGACAGGAAAATAGGCACTTCAAAAATCAGATGATAGCTACGGTACCCGCTGGGTTTTGGTTTGGATACATAATCTTTTTCGCTTATTATCTTAAGGTCTGACTGGCTTTTAAGAACTGAGGCTATCAAGGGGATGTCTTTGGCATAGGGGCAGATACAACGTATTCCCGCGATATCTGTGAGATTTGCTTTCGCGCTTTCCGCGGTGAGAGGGCAGGATTGGCGGTGGAGTTTTGCGGCTATGCTCTCTGCGCTTTTGAGACGATACTTGACGTGTTCGATGGGGTTGAAGGCTTGTAGGTTTCCATAGTCTTCTAATAATATATCCATGCGAGTGGTCATGTTTTTGAGTGCGCAACGGTAGAGCACTAGGTACTCTTTTAGCTTAGCGAACTCTTCTGGGGGGAATAGTACTGGCATAATATAATCAACACCTTATATTATTTTTATCTTGGCAGGATAAGCCCCCTTCTTTAGAAGGGGGTGGCCCGAAGGGCCGGGGGTTGCCGGCTTGCATAGCGTAAGAGCTGAAAATTGAGGATTGCGGCCTGCGAACACAACCCCCTCGCCGCCTATGGCGGCATTTCCCCCTTCCAAGGAAGGGGGCGAGTAAATATTACATCCTCGGCAAGCTTATCGTAAGCATCGCGCCTTTTTCGCCGTTTTGCGCCGCGGCGGTACCTTTATGCTGCTCTACTACGGATTTGACTATTGATAGGCCTATGCCTGTCAACCCGTTTTTTCCTTTATAAAATCGTTCAAATACATGAGGCAGTTTTTCCGGCTCAAATCCTGGGCCATCGTCTACAATCGTCAGGCTAACCCTTGCTTCCGTGGAGCTAATCTCCAAGATAATTTTGGACTCTGCATAACGTATGGCGTTAGAAATTAGATTATCCACGGCCCTCTCTATATACGAAGCCACACAGGAAATAGTAATCCCTTCGGTACCGGGCACTAGCTCAATGCTCAGCCCCTTACCCTCTGCCAATGACTTCTGCCCTGCAACTCTTTCCTCTACCAGCGCAACAAAATTAACCTCTTCCATCATAGGCGGGGTTATATTGTCTATGCGGGATACATATAGAATATCCCCTACCATTTCCGTCAGACGGTCGGTGCATTCCAGTATCGTTTCGGACGCCTTTTTCTCATCCATTACCCCGTATTTTATGCCCTCGGCATAGCTTTTTATGGACATCAATGGGGTGCGTAACTCATGGGATACATTTTGGAAAAAAGCCTTTTGGTCATTGTCGTACTTCGCCAGTTGCTTGGCAGCATGATTAAGGCTCTGATTAAGTTCTTCGAACTCTTCACTTATAAAGGTTTCCGGGTTAGGGGTGAAATCTCCTTGGCCAATTTGCCTGGCAAATGTGCTCAGGTTTCTTAGAGGCTTGGCAAGGGAGCCCGCAAGATAGGTAGACATAAGCATGGTCGCAAACCAAATCATAGCGACAAAACCTAAAATCCGCAGGTTTATATTGGCGGTAAACCGCTGAAGATCCGTTGCATTGATATAGTAAATCGTGTAATTGGCAGGATGCTGGAGTATTACCATCTCTCTCATAGAGGCTACATAGTAAACCGTATTTCCAACCCGTATGCGCTGAGGGCGCATATCATGCATATCTGCGCTTTCGGCTTCCAGAGCACTTGTAATATCCCGTACTGTGGTATATGCCACATGGGTGGTGCCTGTTAAGTGATATTCATTGTTTACATGAAAATGCCCTATGCTGTGATGAAAGATATTGACGGTATTACCCCTGGCGACAACATGGTTAAACAAGTCATCACTGGCGGTATCAAAGCTAAGCCCCACACTGTGAGCACTTAAAGCGTCCAACAATGCGTTAATGGCAGTATTGTGAATATACTGCCTTGTGGCAACATTAAATGCTATGCCCACCAAGGCAAAGGAGAAAAATATCAGTACTGAGAATGCAAGAAGTATACTGGAGCGCAGATTGCGCTTTACACGCCTAAGAAATTTCATTTGTTTTACCGGAAATCTCGGCTAGGGCGGCGGCCCGCTCATACGCGATACGCCTAAACATGGCCTTGACCTTCATGGTGACGGTCATAGGACTGATGGGTTTTGTAAAGAAATCATCGGCACCGATATCCAGGCCGGTCTGGTAATCCAGGTCCGAGTCCCGCGCCGTGACCATAAAAATAGGCACATGGCTAACCTGCCGCAGTGCTTTACACACGGCGAAGCCATTAGTACCCGGCATCATTACATCAAGGATTACTAAATCTGATGGTGTAGAATCAAAAGCAGAAAGAAGTGTCTCGCCGTTTTCGAAGGCTTGGACGGTATAGCCAGCGTTTTCCAGAAAGGTCTTAAGAGCTTCCCGGATATAGGTGTCATCATCTGCGACATAGATAAGCTTGGGGTTTTGGTTCATTTTTATGCTCATTTCTTTAGTATATTTTGTATGATTTGTATTTGTATATTTTGCATGACATAAGTATACATTTTTTATAGGATATGTACAACTTCTTACAAGAAAAATAACTGACTGGCTATTTCAGATAATGAGGCTGCAACTTAGTAATATATAACAAAAAACCACCCTGCATATACAGAGTGGTTTAGTAAAACTACCGTGAGTGGGAGGAGAAGGATTTGAACCTTCGAAAGCATCGCTAACAGATTTACAGTCTGCCCCCTTTGGCCACTCGGGAACCCTCCCAGAAATCATGGGCAACCTGCCCAGCGGGGGGGATATTATCATATAGATATTTTTTTTGCAAGGGGGAATTAAAAACCATTAAAAAACCACTTAACCCCCGGTACATTGCATTTGTCTGGCGCGAGGCCTCTTGTCTGTTTAGCCCGTACTCTTCCTCTGTTCTGCATTTTCATCCTCCCTTGAGTATGTTTGTAATACAAAAAAACCGCTGGATACTAAGGAAGTATCCAAACGGCTACATGTTTAAGTCATAGGACATATGTTAACACAACCAACCTGCCGCTCACTAACACAACCATATAAACTAAACCGTAATACGAAATGCCTCGTATTGAAGGGAATGATTTTATATTGATGGGGCTGTCTCGTTAAGAATGCCGTAATTTCAAGGCTCGTCATCCCGGATTTAATCCGGGATCCCATTATCATTGTCGAAAGACTAAGGGAATCCCGGGTCAAGCCCGGGATGACGGGCTTTATATTACTCCTTAATGAGACAGCCCCCTCTTCTGAAATAGGGCAAAACAAGCTGCACTTCAAGCTTGTTTTCCTATTTCGGAAGATGTCCATTATATAAAACCTTTTCGATTATAAGCTCGAAGAACCAGTTTCCGTCCAAGATCCACGATAATCACCGTTGAGGCCAACCCCACAACCAAAGCCAACTCCCCAAACCTTAGCCCAGTAGTCCTAAATACCGCACCACCATAGTAAATCAGCAGCACCTGCATAACCACCACTGCAAGCATTACCCCAATAAATAATCTATTCTTCTGCAAATGCGCCAGTAGATTTATCCGATTGGTGCGGGCGTTAAGGCTGTTGAAAACCCCAGCGAAGATAAATAAAGCAAAAAACGCGGTAAGCAGATATCTCTCGTCATTGCGAAATACCGCCGCAAAGAAAGGTACTTTAAAAAACAACAAGCTTAAAAATGTAGTATACAGCCCGGTAGTTGCTATCTGATTAAACATATACCGATTGATTATCGGCTCGGTGCGTTTCTTCGGGGCTTCTTTCATGTATTCTGGCAATGGAGCTTCCCCAGCATATGCCAAACCTGCCAAGGTATCCATTATCATATTAATCCAAAGCATTTGTATTACCGTCACCGGGGAGGCAACCCCGATAAAAGGCCCAAGGACAGAAATCCCAACGGCACAGAGATTAATGGTAAGCTGAAAAATCAGAAACTTGCGTATGCTCTTGAAAATCGTGCGGCCATATAATATAGATTTTACAATGGACGCAAAATTATTATCCAAGATAACAATATCGCTAGCCTCTTTGGCAATTTCTGTGCCATCCCCCATAGCGAAGCCTACATCGGCTTTTTTTAGTGCCGGGGCATCGTTTATTCCGTCCCCGGTCATTCCCGCAACCAAACCGGACTCTTGGGCCAACCGCACCAGCCGTCCTTTGTCCGAGGGCAACGCTCTGGCAATTACCCGTATCTCGGGCAGACGCTTTTTCACCTCTATATCTGATAATTTATTGAGGGCCTGACTGGTCAGTACCCGATAATCTTCCCCAGATTTCAATAGATTAAGAGATGTGGCCACGCTTACTGCTGTTTCACGGTTATCTCCCGTCACCATAACGGCTTGCACCCCGGCGTTTTGCACTTCATCTATTGCCTTGCGGGCCTCGTTTCGGATTTCATCCCGGATTCCAAGAAAACCTACCAATGTAAGATTTCCCTTTTCTATGTCTGGTGAGTTGTTTTCGCAAAGTGCCAGCAGCCGTACCCCTTCCCGAGCCTGCCCGGATAGGGCTTTTTTTACCTCCGCTGGATGATGAAAGATCTCGCGTTTTGCCCTTTCATTGTATGCATATCGACATTGTGGCAGCAGCATCTCAGGCGCGCCTTTTACCAGAACAACTGAGTGGTCACGATTATGGGTAGATACCACCGCAAGGGACATCTTATCCCTGGAATTAAAGGGACGGGAATGCATCTTTTCATATGAAGGCAAGCGAGCCGCGTCTTCCATTATATATTCCAGCAATGCCCGGTCTGTAGAGTTGCCACCAATAGCTACGGCCCGCAGCTTTTTCGAACTGATTTGTGCAGAATTATTATAAAAGCAATTAATCGCCACCTTCTTATATAGGGGCAGCTCACCCTTAAACTCCTCACTATCCAGAACTCGCCCTTGGGGGGTGATAAAACTTGTGACTTCCAGCATCCCCTTTGTCAAAGTTCCGGTTTTATCCGTAAATAAAATATTAAGACTGCCGGAGGTTTCGATACCAACCAGCTTCCGAACCAACACATTATCCTTAAGCATCCGGCGCATATTGGCTGAGAGCACTACCGTAATCATCATGGGGAGCCCTTCTGGGACTGCCATTACAATTACCGTAATACCTAAGGTCAGGGCTTGCATAATATCCCGCATTAACTGACCGCGGTTAGCCAGATGGGCGGAAATCAGATAAATATCAAAATGGTTGGCTGCAACTATTCCGTTAAACAAATTCGCGATAACAACAATTACCGCCGCGGCATAACCGAAACGACTGATGGTTTTTGCAAGCTGTGTCAGCCGTGCCTTAAGAGGGCTTTCTATTGTTGATTCTTGGACATCCAAGGCTAACCGCCCATAAAATGTGGCATCACCTACATGGGTAACTGCCATGATTCCTTCTCCTGAGCAGACAACACTACCCCTAAACAACCCGCTTTTGGAAAGAAAATCGAGTGGTGTATTGCCACAAGTGACCTCGCCAGGGTATTTATATGCCTCACGGGTTTCTCCATTGAGTGCAGCTTGGTCTACGGATATCTCCCCTGAAACCAATACCCCATCAGCAGGGATTCGTTCCCCGGCCTGTACATAAATGACATCCCCTACCACGATATCTGTAATGGGAATGAGAATCAGCTTGCCATCCCGTCGGGCTCGGCATTTCACATTGGCGGCTTCCTCCTGGAGCTTCTCAAATGCAGATTCGCTGCCATACTCCGAAAGGGTGGAAATAAGGGTGGCAAGAAGCACGGCAACGGCAATCCCAACAGACTCATACCAGTTGGCATCCCGGAATAATAATAAAAGATTAACCCCAAGTGCCACCAGCAAAATCCGAATAATGGGATCCCCAAAGCTGGCAATATACCGCCTTAAGAATCCAACCTTTGCTTTTTGGGAAATAGTGTTGGTTCCGTACATATGGGCCGAGAAGTCAACATCCGCCTGGGTCAGGCCGATATGCAGTTTTGATTCTGTCACGTGCATTCTCCTTTGGAGCCATTGGCAAACCCATAAACTGTCATTGCAAGCGTAGCGAAGCAATCCATCCAAGCCCACGCGAATACTGGATTGCTTCGTCGCTTCGCTCCCCGCAATGACGAGTTGAGCCATCTTGCCAACAGTCACTTTCATTTACCTTTGTCCATAAAAATATATATGCAAAAGTTCAAAGGACTAGCACAAGCGTTCTGATTTATGCTATTATGTACCATACATATTATCCGCCTACTCAATTCCCCCAAAAGCCACAAAAAAGCCCCATCTATAGATAGGACACCATGTAGTATTTTGCCATTTGGGAAATATTCTTACAATTTAAAATATTCATTGCCCACCCTTGCCCAGTGATATACTTCCAAAAAATTACAAAGGACGTGCGTACAATGACAAAGGGAAATCCATCACATTTTACCCGCGGAGGCGAGATACTACACCTACCCCTTGGGATTGTTAACTCTAACCCATACCAGCCCCGTCGTATGTTTGACCGGGAAAGCTTGGAGGAGCTAGCAACTTCCATAAAGACCTATGGCGTTTTGCAGCCCATTAGTGTACGTCATATAAATGGTGCCGGTTATGAGCTTGTAGCAGGTGAGCGCCGGCTTCGGGCTTGCAAACTGGCTGGTTTAAGCACAATTCCCGCTATTGTTGTGGATATAACAGACCACGACAGCGCAGTGCTTGCCATGATAGAAAACCTCCAACGGAAGGATCTCCACTTTTTCGAAGAAGCCCATGGTCTGTCCAATCTAATGACCGACTACGGATTTACCCAAGAAGCCCTAGCAGGCAGGATAGGCAAAACCCAATCAACCATTGCCAATAAAATAAGAATAATGCGGCTATCCCGCAATGTACAAAAACTGATAATCGACAACGATCTTACGGAGCGTCACGCTCGGGCACTCTTGAAGCTATCCAACGAAGAAGATCAATTGGAAGTGTTGACCAAAGTAATAAAGCAAGGTTTGACCGTCCGCAAAACCGAAGCCCTAATTGAGGCAACACTATCCCCGGTAACCCAGTCAATCGGCGGCCAATCCCCCTTCAAAGCCTACATACGGGATATCCGTATACTTACCAACTCTATCAAGGAAAATTTGGATATGGTACGCCAATCCGGCATAGATACCCACTTTGATATGGAGCAAACCGATACCGGTTATAATATTATGATAAAACTGAATTATACCGCTGGTCAGGTAGTGAGACGGGCCAGCGGACAGTAGGATTAACAAAACTATAATATATTAAAGGGGCTGTCTCATTAAGCATTTTTATGAATAATTATGCACTTGCCTCGTCGTTGCGAGGAGCGAAGCGACGAAGCAATCCAGCAAATCAAACCTTCTGGATTGCTTCGCTTTGCTCGCA